>Ga0255365_10439_pt1 | contig 10715 bp, 11 predicted proteins | sample ANMaggSeSYBR01J3_FD_182089 | JGI IMG/M metagenome (GOLD analysis project Ga0255365, IMG submission 182089) | Sediment cell enrichment communities from methane seep in Santa Monica Basin, California, United Staets - ANME aggregate JGI... | ecosystem: Environmental > Aquatic > Marine > Cold seeps >... | reverse complement strand
ATGGCTAGCAATAACTTGGGATTCGAAAAAATACTTCTCCATCATAGGATGTTTATGCTTATAATAAAAAAGGTATGTACCATCTTGTAGGTCAGCAATTGCTTGTACATCACCGCCAGAAGAAAACAATTGGTATTTTTTTCGTGCAATTATATCCTTTGGCACTCCCTTGATATGAAGCATATGATTACTTACTGGTTTGTTTATTTTTTTGACATCAGCAAAATGTTGAGACGTGCTGATTTCTGTTGCCAAAACAACGTTCTTCGCATAAAATATATTGTCATTGGATTTAATCTTATACTGGCCATTCTTAAACTGTACTTCAGTTACACAGTCGAGAACTATTTTGTCTCGAAAAGGTTCGATCATTTTCTCTTTTTCAAACGTAAAGGCATAAATTGGTGTTATGAGTGGTAGAAGAAACTGTAAAAAACTAAATGCATTCATTTCTTTAATGGTTGAGAATGTCGTTGAATACAAACCTTTTGAGAGATAAACATCTGTTCCAGCTTGGAGCTTATGCTCCTTAACAAAATCAATTGCATTTTTCATATATAACTCATGCAAAAAAGGATCGCTTTCAATTGCCTTCTTCTGTGAAATAGTTTCAGAAGTTTTTCGAAACAATCTAAATGCTTTTCTGAACTTGTAAAGTATTTTAAGGATTTTCATAAATTGAAACGAGTAAGCCAATAGCTTGGGTTCAAACAGAACATAAATATCATCATTATCATGAAAACAGAAATCGCTCAATTTAATTCTCGAATGTAACGTTACGTATTGTAATACATGATAATAATCAGAGCAAGCAAAAAACGCGCCATAGTTAACAGCCCCATCCTCAGAGGTTAGAATTCGGCCGCCAATATTTTCGCTAATAAGTAAAAAATCTTCATCATATTCCTGAAGACGTTTAGCACAAGCCAGCCCAGAAATTCCAGCTCCAACAATAATTGTATCAAAAATCTTGGCAGTCATCATACTAGTAATAAGCACACCCCCAATTAATTTTTTACTAATACTCACCCGCATATGAAGATGAATATAAGCAAGATTAAACAGTTAAAAATTCCAATCATAATCTTTTGATTGTTGATAGAATTTCTCCTTATTTTGCAGATAACAACTTTGTTTTGTAACTATTGAAAAATGTTTTTTGCAAATTCAGCGGATCTTCTGTTCCCTCATCCTAATTCTACTCCAAACCTTATGCATCATCCATACAATGCCATAGATTATCAACAGCAGCCCTGCTGTCATAAATACCTTTATTTCCATCGGGGCATTCTGACTCACATTAGCGAGGACAAAAAACAGTGTGACTCCGAGCCATAACAAGACAATAGTTACATCAAATGCAGAAATCCTCCTTCGTTTGAGAGAATTCTGCTCCGATCTGGTTGAAGCATCAGCAGACAGCAATACTCCTTTGCGCCTCATACTAAAAGCAATTGCTCCATTGGGACACGCATCAGTACATTTGAGACAACGGATGCAGTTTAGGCTACGCACTTCGCCGTGGGTCCTAAGTTCACCCAGCACATCCACCTGCATATCGCAAACCTGGTTGCACTTCCCACAACCAATGCATTCATCACTCACCAACCGTATCTTACCTACACCTACGCTGCCAAAAATCTTAAGCAGTGCACCAATAGGACACAGGTAGCGGCACCAAGCCCGCTTGCCAAAGACAAAGAAAAGCACCGGGCCATACAAGATCAATGTTATCAATATGGAAATACCAGTCTGCTGACCACCCCAAGGTTCAACATCAGCCAGCCGGAATGCAAACGTTGCTGGGAAACTTTTAAGCCAGTTTACTACCAAGGCACTATACACCTTCAGCGATAGGGCAACAAAAGGGATGATCCCCAAGTATAACAGTGTCCAGCGAGGAATCTTGATCTTAGTCTTGCCAATCCCCCAATCAGCTAGTTCTACATAACCGCCAAACCAGCAAAACCAACCACAAAAACCGCGCCCGAAGAGCAACGCCGAGGCGAACACCAACATCCAGAATACAAACCCAGCATTAATCACTCCCCGCGAGAGGCCAGAGAAGAGCGCCTCAATCCCGATGCTACCTGCAACATGAATGTCTAAGACGTACCAGGTAATAATATGCACAGCCATCAACAATATTAGGATAACTCGGCTCAATATGCGCAGTTTTTGCGTATTCATCTTACATCATTTTCTCTTTGTCTGATTTCGACTAACATTTTACGGGAAAATATACAATTTCAAAATAACTATCTCTTTAAAAAACTAATAGTCTGAAAACCTGTCAGGTATTGCTTCCATGATATGGCAATATTTACCCTTACATTTTTACATTATTAATAAAAATAACCATTTTGTAAGGATAATCATATATTTTGCTAGGTATCGCTCCAAAAATAATTAAATCATAGAAATTATACCCTGGTTGTATGTCTAATGCTAAAATTGAATCCGAGAGAAAATATGAATGCCATAAATGCTGGGTAGAAATGAAGAAGGAAGAAGTAGAAACCTTTGGACCAAATATAATTATTGATGTATGCCCTAAATGCAAAGGTATATGGCTTGATAAAGGAGAACTTGATAAACTTCTTAAAGACAGAGAATTAACTAATTATCTAACTAAACATATTGGAACTAAAAGTAGAAGCCCAATGATTTGTCCACGCTGTGGCAATACAATGGATATCGAAAAGGCAGAAGACATCGAAGTTGACGTATGCTTAACATGTAATGGCGTATGGTTAGATGAAGGTGAACTTGATAAACTAAAGGAAACCTCAGAAGAAGGATTCAAACCTGATGAATTAGCAAAATTAGAAGAAAAAGAAGAAGAAAGACTCTATAAAAAAAGAAATTCTTCATTAAATAAATTCTTTAGAAAATTCACTAAATAATTTTTTTAAAACCTGCAAAACATAGTAAGCTAATCTTGCAAGTTTTTGTTAGTTGTTATCTATTAAAACTTACTTGCTAGGTATCGCTTCCATCATCTATTAATATAAATACTTCATAATTAGTAATAATTATGGAAAAAGCAACTTTTGCAGCAGGATGTTTCTGGGGAGTAGAAGCAGTATTTGAAAGAACAGAGGGGGTTGAAAAAACAACAGTAGGATACACTGGAGGAAAAACAAAAAATCCAACATATGAACAAGTATGCACAGGTAAAACAGGACATGCAGAAGCAGTACAAATAATATACAAACCAAAAATAATAACATATGAACAACTGCTTGAAACATTTTGGATGATACACGATCCAACCCAAAAAAATAGACAAGGACCAGATATAGGAACACAATACAGATCTGCAATTTTTTATCATAATCAAGAACAAAAACATATGGCTGAAGAATCAAAAAAACAAAAAGAAAAATACCTTGGGGTAAAAATCCAAACAGAAATAACACTTGCAAAAGAATTTTATCCAGCAGAAGAGTACCATCAAAAATACCTAAAAAAACAGGGTCGTACAAGTTGTAGAATATAATTTTTCACTTTTTTTCTTTAAAATTTAGACTTAAAGAATTAATGCAATAACGCTTCCCAGTAGGTTGTGGACCATCATCAAAAACATGACCCAAGTGACCACCACAACGACTGCAAACAACCTCAATGCGTTTCATTCCAAAACCATAATCAGGTTTTAATTCAACACTACCTTTTGAAATGACATCCCAAAAACTAGGCCAACCACTACCAGAATCAAACTTGTTTTCAGAAGAAATCAAAGGATTACCACAACCAGCACAAACATAAATACCATCTTTTTTGTAATTAAGATACTTCCCGGTAAATGAAGGTTCAGTGTGCTTCTTCCTAAGTATCTGATAAACTTCAGGTTTCAACAATTTTTTCCATTCTTTCTCTGAACGAGGTAAATCTTTTTTAACCATTTTTCGACAAGTTAATGTAAACAAATCGATTTAATAAACTTATTAGGTATTGCTCCAATATATTAAAATAATAATTTTTTAATACTTTATTAGATGGATATAGATTGGGAACTTCTATTAGAGATTCATAAAGACATGCCTCGTCAAGGATCGGGGAGAGATGAATACACACAAAAAGCATTTGAAATGATACCAGTAATCAAACAGCCCAAAATCCTGGACATAGGCTGTGGCCCAGGTATGCAGACGATTAAACTTGCAAAACTTTCTGATGGAGAAATAATAGGAATTGATATTTTCCAACAGTATCTTGACCAATTACAACAATTAATAGAAAGAGAAAATCTTCAAGATAGAGTAAAAGCCATAAAACAATCAATGTTTGAAATTAAATATCCTAAAGAATTTTTTGACATAATCTGGGCAGAAGGAACGATTTTTGTAATGGGCTTTGAAAAAGGGCTTTCCGAATGGAAGAAATATATCAAACCAAATGGTTATTTAGCAGTTCATGAAATGACATGGCTAAAAGAAAATTCTCCAAAAGAAATTAGTGATTACTGGAAAAGAGTTTATCCTGATATTACAACCATAGAAGACAACATTAGAATTATTGAAAAATGTGGATACAAAATTCTTGGTTATTTCCCATTGCCTGAAGATGCATGGTGGGATTTGTATTATACACCACTAGAAAAACGTTTGAAAGATATGAGACTAAAATTCAAGGATAATCCTAAAGCAATGGGAATGATTGAAGAGGAGCAATTGGAAATTGATTTATTTCGAAAATTTAACTCTTGGTATGGTTCGGTGTTTTTTGTAATGCAAAAACAATGAAATCATTCATTGTAATATTTTGCTCCATTAGATAATATTAAATCTTTTTTGTAAAAAAAGGACATGATGCAATGCAGTTAGAACATTCTCCACCGTTTTCTATCCAGAATTTATAACATTTATCATGGTTTACTGCCCATCTTAAAACCCCTTGACGATTTGAAGGACATGCAGTCTTAAAAGAGGGTTCATCTTCTGTTTGAATTGCATCTGCCTCACAAGTCTCCACACATTTTTTACAATTTTTACAAAAATCTGTTACGCCGAAAGTGATAGGTTTATCTGTTTTCAATTCTAAATCTGTAAATACTTTACAAATTCTGATGCATGGTCCATATTCCGGTGTTATCAGAAGACCATTTCTCCCCAACTCACCAAGTCCTGCATCTATTGCTAATGGAATACTAAGAGCAGTATCGTTTCCCATAGGAATCGCTTTATAACCAAGATTTCTAATGAATTCAGCCATACAACTAACTAAAAAAGCCATTTTTGAATAAGCATGACCTGTTGCTATACATGCTGTAAATGCAGGCGAAGTTTTAATCGCAGAGCCGTCCATTTCAACGGTCATTACAATTGCAAATTTACATTCTTTTGGAATTTCAATGTGCTCATCATCCATATCTTTTGAATAAATCCAATTATCATTGATACGAGTTATTCCAACTTGATAAGCACCATAATATCTAGCTGTTTTTTTAATTTCTTCACTCATTTTTTCAGTGTCGTTAGTAAGAAATTTTTCTAACAACGGTTTTTGCATAACTGAGTTAGCATCAGTTAAATTACTCCATGAAAATGCATTATGGAAATAATCATACACAGCCCATGAGCCCATCATTCGTGCAAAATCTAAATGAGAACAGCCCTCTTTACCACTTGATATCACTTTTGAGGAATTATCATACATTCCTTTTTTGTAAAAATCTGATTTTTCATCATAAAGTTTTCTACCAAACACTGTCTGTCTTTGATTAAATCTTTTCAGAATTTTTTTATCAATAATGTATGAAGGGGTGTTAATTTTTTTAATCATTTCATTTTAGAAAACAGATACTCATTTAAAAAAACCAACTAATGAAAATATATGTCAATTTGCTATACACTAGAAGCTACCTACCGCATATTACTCCAATCTTAAATCTTTTTTGTAAAAAAAGGACATGCTGCAATGCAGTTAGAACATTCTCCACCATTTTTTACCCAGAAGTTATAACATTTAACTTGATGGTTGCCAATCAATTTTCACCAATGTTTGCTGATTTTCATATTTTTATATCATCAATATTGAATAGTATACTCTCTACCATATCCTTCATTTGGTGCAAAATCGCTAGTGCTTTTTCCAGCAATTGCTGTAATTAGGTATTGGATAAACCATCTGCCAAATCCCATTCTTCCAATAAATCCAAATCGTTCAAACGTTAAAGCATATGTATTTGTCAATACATCACCCTGTTGAGGATTTTTAATAAAATCCTTTGGAATTTTCATAATGATAACACCTGTTTCCTCATCATATTCTCCTTCGATTTGTTGGTAATGCTCTTTAAACCAAAGACCATGACCCCAACCAGCAGAAAAATCAAACCAGGGTTTACCATAACCAATATGCATACCAGACGCACATTCAACTCCATTATATTCCCAATGCACAGTAAGATGCTGTTTCAGGTGCAAAGCACTAATCTCCTTTATTTTAAATCCAATAAACAAATAGTCAGGCATCTCTTCTTTCTCGTAAAACCATGCTGATATGATGTCCAAATAATCAAAAACATCATCTTCTGGCTCATCTACAATCTCAGGATCTTCCTCATCACCTGCAAAAACTGTTCCTGTAATTGGTAATATAGTTGAAATCAACAGCATACAAACAAAAATTCCAATTATTTTCTTTTTCATACTTTTTCCCCGCTGAAATAGTTTTATAACTCTATTATTACAAATCAGTGATAGTTTATAACACGTTGCATCAGAAAATTGTGCAAAATAGGAATATATAAGGAATTACAGGGTAGTATGCACAATATCAAAGAATAAAGCATTAAATTATATAACTTAAAAATCTCTCTTTTTTCTTTTATTTTTACTCAAAAAAATCCTTATTTTACTTATCTTTCTATCTTTTAATACCCATATTTATGCAATCTTTTTACATTCTTATCATAGTTATACCAGCGTTTAGGCCAGTCGGGACTATGTAGCTTTAATTCATCAAGAACCTGTTTACGGATCCAAATGGTCTTAATCTCTACTTTAGAATGCTTTTCAATCTTGTCAGCAATCCCTCGTGCTATCTCTGTTGGTGCACCAGTTTTAACAGCACTAACTACAATCTTTTCTTTTACGAAAGGTTCTTTTCTGCCATCCTTTTTAATAACCGTTTTAGGCATTTAATATACCTCACTCCAACAATAACTATTTTTAATTAAATAGTTTCTGCAAGTGAATACCTCGATATTTTCTTTGTTTTGAGAGGATAAAAAGATATTTCAAAAATTAGTTGTGCCTAGAGGAAGGTTTTTCGATGAATACCGAGTATCCACCGATATTCTTCAGTTTGAACTTCCGAAAGATATTGCTATCCTCGTCTGTTCTCTCTAAGCATGTTAATATTTGTCATTCATCCTATATATATTTTTCGATAAATAACCTGAAAATAGGCACATTTCATTGTAAAAATCGTTATTTCCCATAAAACGATACCAATTCATAAAATTAGATTTGATTCATAAATCGTGCTAATTATTAGCAAGATTTATATAACATTACGTGCTATATCTTATATAGGAGGTAAATAAATGGCATTTAAATGCGAAAATTGGAGATTATACAAGAGTGAAATTATATTAGAGAATGGTTCAAAGAGAACGGTTCGTTTTTTTAGCAAATATAGGCCATTTAAAGGAGAACCATGTGATTTACCAAAAGGGACTATTGTTGAGATTAATAAGAGAATAGGATTACCACTTCTTCGAAAAGATATCCCAACATTGAAATATTAAAAAGAAAGGTAAAGGTTTTTAGACCTCTATTGTAGCTCTAGCAGTTGTTGTAGTAATGGGAACAGATGTGAATGATTCACAAGGAATTGGTTAAAAGGATTATTGATCAATAAGTTTTTTGATTTTTGTTAAAACCAGAGAGACATGCAAACCTATATAAACAGGTAAAATACTGTTGCGAGTGATAAAATAAAAAATGCAAAGGGTTCTAGAGAATAATAATTGAAAGGAAATTAGAATTTAATAGTTATTTGTCTTTTTTATCATCACTTTAAAAAACAAAATATGAATTGGAGCGGAAAAATGTACAAAACCAAAAAACAAACAAAAAATATGAATAAAACAATGAACGAAAACAAATGCATACAAACTTTTTTAAAAATTTAAAAAAAGCCATGCAAAAAACAATTATTTTATAAGGAAAGGATTAAAAAATGAAATTTAATGAAATTAATATTAACGAAAAACTTAAAGATAAAACAAATGAACTAGGATTCAAAGAGACCACCCTGATACAAGAGAAATGCATACCTGAAATCATCGAAGGGAAAGATGTAGTAGGGCAAGCAGAAACAGGATCGGGAAAAACTGTTGCTTTTTGTCTACCATTACTTGATAAAATAACCCCAGGAGAGGGAATACAAACAGTAGTGCTAACACCAACCAGAGAACTATGTGTACAGGTAACAGACGTATTCAAAGAATTTGGAAGACCTCTAAAAATCAAGACAACCAGCATCTACGGTGGAGTCAGCATAGAACCGCAAATAAAACGTACACGAAGATCAGAAGTCATAGTTGGAACACCTGGTAGAATGCTTGATCATTTACGTAGAAAAACAATGGATCTAGGAGAAATTAGATTTCTGGTTCTTGATGAAACTGATAAAATGCTTGAGATGGGTTTCATCGACGATGTAGAAAAAATCATAAATTACATGCCAAAACAAAGACAAACTCTCATGTTCAGTGCAACTATTGAAAGAAGCATTCATAGACTTATGCAAAGACATCTCAACAACCCTACGATTATCAAAACTAAATCTCAAGTAGATAGTAGTAAACTTAAGCAAGTTTACTATGATATTTATCAACGGACGGACAAATTCTCAATTCTTATTCATCTTCTTAAAGCTAATAAAGATGGACTTGCAATTATTTTTTGTGCAACACGTCGTGAATGTGACATTATTGAAAAAAACCTAAGAGTTCATGGCATTAAAGCATCAGCTATCCATGGAGGTATGAATCAGAATAAAAGAATGAAATCTCTTGAAGCACTAAAAGAACAGAGAACAGATGTTCTTGTTGCAACTGATGTCGCAGCACGTGGCCTTGATATAAAAAATGTCTCCCATATCTATAACTACGATGTGCCAAAGACCGCTATTGAGTATATACATCGAATAGGTAGAACAGCACGTGCGGGAAAGAATGGTGCTGCAATTACCCTGCTCACAGGATCCGATCATGAAAATTTCAGACGAGTGCAAAGCAATAAAGAACTCAACATTGAAAAAGCAGATATTCCAGAGTTTAAACAAGTAAGTTTTTCAAGAAAAATGGATCATGAGAGAAAACCTTCTCAAAACAAACATTGGAATAATAATCAAAGCAATAGGAATTATAGACAGGGAAATAAAACTTCAAATAGCAGCAATAGGAATTATAGACCTGGGAATAATAATCAAAGCAATAGGAATTATAGACAGGGAAATAAAACTTCAAAAAAATCCTATTAAATTTTTCTATATGTCGTAGAAGACAACTTTGGAAGTGAAATTCTATCAGAATTTTCAAAAAAAACTAGAACAATCTTAGAGAAGATGAAAGTAGACCCATTACTCAAATCAGGGCACCAGTAATGTTTATATACTTTAGCTTTATGCCAAAAACTAACAAACAAAAGAAAGGAAATATATATGTATAGAGAAAACAAAGGAAGAGGAGGGTTTGATAGAGGCCCTCGTGAAATGCATAAAGTAACTTGCGCAGAATGCGGAAAGGAAACTGAGGTTCCCTTCAAACCCGATGGTACCAGACCTGTATATTGTAGGGATTGCTACCAGAAACACAAACCAAAAAGATTTTAGTAAAAAGATGAAAAGCCAGTAATATAAGTGCTTTTTACAAAAATCTTCTTCTATTTTTATTTACCAATAAGCAACCACATGCATGACTATTGCGTTATGTTGCCCCAATCTTTCGAAATTCTTTGATCTTATAGAAAAATCATACCTAGTTTTTAACAATCTCACTAATATCTCTATTTTTCCTTTAAAATAACCTTTTATAAATGCAAAGGTGATGTACTGATTGTGAGGAGGTAGATTCATGGTTAAAGACATGTATACTAAATTCGGAATCTTTTGTTATAGCTCTTGCAGATTTAAGATTTTCATATAACTCATCATCGTTTTCATATAACTGGATACTCAATTTTTCAATTTCGTCAACTAAACCTGTTAGTTTATCTGTTCTTATCGCACTTATAGTCAGTTCTTGTGCAAACTCGTTTGGATTATTGCCGATGAGTTGTACAATCTGTTTCCCACATTCAATAGTAGACAGGAGAGTGTTGTTGTTAAGTATCTCGCACATATCATCAAGCATACCATACCAATGAGGTCCATAACCCACATCTTCGCTACCGATATAGACTTCGCAGAAATCTTTGAGTTCATATACTGCTTCTAGTGATCCCATCTGGCAGCAACCAATATAGCACAGCAAATCAACACCACCAGTAGTCATGAGTGCTTGTTGAAATTCATTCATGGTCATGATGTCCCCCCCACTAGTTTCATCAACACAGGCACCGTACCAGGCATAAGCATGGGACCAGACACAGAGCTGATAGCGTTCTGCCGGGTAACATTCTTTTCCATAGGTGATAAAATCGATTAGAGTCTGTGGATCTGCCATGTTGACTTCCCCGAGCTCTTCTAAAAGGATT
>Ga0255365_10437_pt1 | contig 10745 bp, 7 predicted proteins | sample ANMaggSeSYBR01J3_FD_182089 | JGI IMG/M metagenome (GOLD analysis project Ga0255365, IMG submission 182089) | Sediment cell enrichment communities from methane seep in Santa Monica Basin, California, United Staets - ANME aggregate JGI... | ecosystem: Environmental > Aquatic > Marine > Cold seeps >... | reverse complement strand
GGAATCAGCTAAAGAGCATTTTAAAGATTATAATGCTCCTACTGATCAGAAAATCCTTGCAGGACTGTATAGGCTTTATGCAGATAACATTCCGGCAGACCAACACCCTGAATTCTTCAAGGAAATCACTAAGAAATATAAAGGAGATTATGATGTTTATGCTGCCGATGTTTTTGGAAAATCAATCCTTACAAGTGAAGATAAAGTAAATGCTTTTCTTGATAAACCCAATGCTAAAAAGCTTGCCAAAGATCCGGGATATATTTTATCTAACCAGGTTATGGAAGCATTGATGGGATCAATGGGAGCTTACAAGGGTGCTCAAACTAATGTTAACAGAGGCAACAGACTTTTCATTTCTGGCCTAAGGGAAATGGATTCGGAATTAGTAAGATACCCGGATGCAAATTCAACTTTGAGGCTATCCTATGGATCTATCAAGGATTATTATCCGGCAGATGCGATCCATTACGATTTTGTTACACATCTAAGTGGTGTCATGGATAAAGAAGACCCGAACAATGATGAATTTATAGTACCTGAAAAATTGAAAGAGCTTTTCAAAAGCAAGGATTATGGACGGTATGGTACAGATGGAAAACTGATTGTAGGATTTTTAACAACAAATGATATTACCGGAGGAAACTCAGGAAGTCCGGTTCTCAATGGTAATGGTGAATTGATTGGATTGGCTTTTGACGGAAACTGGGAAGCCATGAGCGGTGATATTGCTTTTGAGCCGGAATTACAGCGTACCATTTGCGTTGACTCAAGGTATGTACTATTTATCATTGACAAATTTGCCGGAGCGACTAATTTGATTGAGGAGTTGACAATTATACAGTAGAATAAATATACTAAAAAGCAAAGGCCGGTATCAATCGATACCGGCCTTTGTTATTTTGTCTGTCCTGTAATGAAATAAGTCGATTTTCTATCAACCTAATTTTGGACGACTCAAACTGAAATTTAGTTTACGTAATCGTAATCCTTAATATGTGTATCAACCCATTTGTGACCTTCCAAATCGTTATAAATCATTCCGTTTGCACCATAAAGAAGTGATTTTGCATCATAACCTAATATCCTCAGGTATGCAGTTAAGAATGCACTGGTTTGACCAGTCCAGCAATATACAACAACTGTCTTGTCTGTTGGTAAAGTTGTCAGATCAACATCATAAGCAATGGATTGTTTAGGTGTATACTGCATAGCGCCCGGAACATGACCATAATAAGTATAATCAGTCTCAGCCCAGTAGTTTACTATGTAGTAGTTATCAGGATTAGCAAATACATCAGTGTTCGTAATTTTTGCGGCAGCAAAATCTTCAGCTGTAACAGCAGCTACGCGAGATTCAAAAATACCTTGCCCTGTTGTATTTCCAGTATTTAAATCTGGCAAATCGCCGGTTGGACCTTTTGGTTCAGCTGTGTCTTCAAACTGTGTTGAATACATGCTAGAAGTATTAGTTTGCCATTTTGTGGCAAAAACGGTATGCCATGAACACATTCCCCACTTCATTGAGAATGCATTACTATAACCATTGAGCCTTAATATAGATGTTGCCCAACCAGCTGTCTGGCCGGTGTAACATACAACAACTATTTTATCGCCTTTGGCTAAACCTTCATTTTCAACATGGGTTAGTATGTCACCAGACGCAACATTAACAGCGTTTTCAATATGACCAAGAGTAGTAAAATCATCCCCTGATCTGATGTCAATAATATAAATATCTACACTGGCTACTATATCAGCATGTACTGCTTCAGCTAAAATAATAGATGGTAAATCAGAATTTACATAATCCTTCCCCAATGGGCTATCTGCTGATTCGAGATAAGTTACCAGAACTTCAGCTTCATTTACCGGTGTTGGTTCTGGCTCATCATCATCATCGCCACAAGCTGAAAAAAACAGAAATGCGAAAGCAATAAAATACCATAAAAATTTTGTGTTTTTCATAGAAAATTTTTTAATTAAGTTAGAAATAGTTTATTTATTAAAGTTATTTTAATTTTCTTCAAACCAGGATGGTGGTAATTTGTCATCTACAGTAATACCTGATGTTGCACTTAGTTCCCATTCTAACAGGTCATCCTGAAATAAGTATAATTCTTTATTAATTAATTCTCCACCTTCATTTCGAATATGACAATTATTAGAGCATGATTTTCCATTACCTACTTGTGTCCTGTCAGTCCACCTTAACAGGTTATGTGGTGACGTATAATTATAAGTAGGAAATACATCGAAGTTAGAATATTCAGGTACTCCATATAATTCCCAATTATCAGGTGCAGCCAGGGTTCGGCGAACCAAAGTAAAATCGAATTCAGTAACCACATTAGGGATGGGATTTCCAGCTATTTTGAAATCCATGTATGATGGCACTCTGGCACCATCACCGTGTACATGGCAACTGCCACAATTATTATAAACTTGTGAGTGGCACACATGGCAATTAAAATCACCCATGTGAGAAGCATGATAAAAATTCTTTGATTTCATATCTGTATGGCAATCTTCACATTCAGGTAGTTTTTCATAGGCATACCTTTGTTGTACATCTGAGCCGTCTCCATGAAGCTCATCACCATCATGACAATTAACACATTTAAAACTCATTGAGGTTAAATGCACATCAGGTTGTGTACCGGTAGCGACACCCAGATATGCATGTCCACCTCTTGAAACGTGGCAGGTAACACAAACATTCAACATATCTGGCGTTTTATTGAAATTATGACCATTGGATAGGCCACCACCACCAATCGGAGGACGAACAATATGACAATTTCCACAGGTACCATGACATGTTGCACAGTTTGCATTGTATCCTTCAATTTGATGTTCGGGAAGTTGATCAAAATATTGGGGTCCATTCAATCCGCTTCGCCTGGTTACTGCTCTCTTTTGCCCGGTACCATGGTGAAGACTTGTAGCATGATTATCAACAATCGCCTGGTGACATGAACCACATTTCTCATCTGCATAATCTGACGGATGTCTGATGAAATCACCGGAATGCGCAGTTTCTTTTTCTGAAGTATTATCAACCCCGTTATGACAACCCACACATCCTATTCCGTAATGCCCGGAATTTTTATAAGATTCATATCCATCGCCATCCATATAAACCCTGTCGTAAGGTTCATAGTGCGGGGCCGTACCACCACAGCCACCCGGAGGAGCTACAGTATCGGGGGTATAAACTTCTTGCAAGTGAGCATAGTTGGTATGGCATCCTTCGCAGGATGCTGTTGTATCAGGAACCGGATCAGGATCAGCTTCATCTTCTGAACATCCTATTATGATCCATGCCGAAAATGCCAGAATCAGCATCATTCCTGAGATTTGAATTACTTTTGAAGACATAGTGAATATAGTATTTTTGTTTTTGAAAAAATAAGAAATATTAAAAAATATAGTGTTATTTAATTCACAGCAAAGATTGCTGATTTGGGTGAAATACCAAAGTAATTCACGCTGTTTTTGGTTCTATAACAGACTGCTCTGTACCATAAAAATATTTGACCCGAATCATCTTTTTATATGATAAAGTTGTATATTTGCTGAATGTTTTGAAATTAAAGGAATGGAAAGTATGCACCCCTATACAAGTTGTACCATAAGTTCGCATCATTGCAGGTGTTTTGAAAAACTTACTGATGATGAGCGCAAGCTATTGGATGAGCATTCAGTGTTTATTGAATACAAAAAGAAGGAAGTTATTTGCAAGCAGGGCAGTTTTGTTTCGCATATAATGTTTGTGGAAAAAGGCCTGGCAAAAGTATTTTTAGATAACGGATCACATACACTGGTACTGAAAATTGTTCCGGAGGGAAATCTACTTGGATTATCATCTATTTCAGAAGAAAATAATACATTTCAGTATTCTGCATCAGCTTATATCGACTCAGAAATCCGTCAAATAGATATCAAAATATTCAGACAATTATTAAGTCAAAATATTAGTTTTTCCAAAGAGGTAATAGAAATATTAAGCGCAAACAGTGTACAGGTATATGGGCGGTTCTTTTGTTTGACACACAAACAATCTTTTGGCAGATTGGCAGATATTTTACTTTGTCTTTCCGACAGAATTTTCAAACTTTCTGAATTTGAGTTACCGCTTTCGCGTAAAGACCTGGCTGATTTATCGGGTATGAGCCCGGAAACAGTCATTAGGATACTTAAAAAATTCAGTGAGGATGGATTGATCAGTATGAATGGAAAAAGCTTTAAAGTGCTCGATTATCCCCGCCTGAAACGAATAAGTGAAACCGGATAGTTTTTAGCAGAAAATTTCTGTCACTGTCTCTGATACAGCGAGTAAATTTAAAAAAGAGCTAAGGCAAAGAAAATCTATTTCTCTTTATCAGATTCCTTTTTTTTCTTCTTATTTGCCCCTATCGGTATTTCTGCATGGAGATACAAAGCAGAATTGGTTCCATTCCTACTATCCTTGTAAATATTTGTCATTCCATAATAATACCTGACACCAATGCTCATCCCCATGCCTTTCATAAACTTATATCCAAATCCTCCTGCAACACCCGCATCAATTCTGTTGATCTCATCCCTGATATCCTGTGCATAGGTTAAATCGTCTTTATTCTCAACAGTATTTACAAACTCATCATTAGTTGTATACCTTAAACCAAGCTGACAACCGGCATCAACAAAAATATTATTTTTAAAACGGTATTTAATTTCGATAGGGACATTAAAATAACTGATCTTCCGATTGATACTGCCACCATCAAACACACTGTCCATTTCAGGATCGTCAAGATCATATATCGGGATACCACTAGCTCCCATCCTCGACTTCACCAGCACTCCTGTATTTAGGTACCAATTCTTTTCCTTTTTTAACAGGAAATCAAAATAAAAGCCCAGGAAGAAAGTATTCAGGTGTTTGGAATCAGGTTCATTAAATATTTGGGTCATGCCATATCCACCCGTAAGTCCGAATTCAATCTGTCCGGTGTTTAATTTATCTCCTAACAACAAAGAAATCAATATTTGTGATCGTGCATTCATGGAAATGAAAATACTCATTCCAATTGCAAGAAAGATTGTAATAGCAAGTTTGTTTTTCATAAATTCCTAATTTTTTATTTTTTAAAAATAGTATATTTTTTCTTATAGGCCAGGCAAATTGAAAATATCCCAGCTACTTATCCTTCCCACCTCCGAAATTAAACGTAGCTCCAAAATAAATACTGATGGAATTGTAACCTGTATTCATATTATTTTCGAGGGAGCCCTGTAAGGGAACTAATTCTGTAGTATTAAATTCAGACGGATCAGATAGATTCGCCCATTGCTCCTGATTTTTATCACGTCCAAAAGAATACTGTAATCCGGTGATCAAATCCTGACCTAAAATCCTCCATGATAAACCTGCGGTGATATGATAAACATCAAGATCAAAACCTTTGATACTCCTATTCTCCAGATAGGGATCATAATTTAGATTTTTACGGTAATTAAAATCTGTCCGGAATCCTGCCATCAATAAAATATTTTCTTTCACATTCCAACTATATCCAACAGCGGCATTTAACACCGGTTTTGCTCCTCCTATAAATGTCAGCCATTCGTTAAATGCTATTTCATCGAAAATTGAACCTGCAGCCAGGTCAGGGTTTTCATTTGCCTCAACCAGTCTGTAAGGGTCAATACCATCATAATATTCGATTGTTGAGTAATAAACTTTTGATCCGTCTGCGGTATAGTAGGTAAACCCTGCCGCCAGCGATAAAGGACTTTTTGAATTTACAAAAACATCATTTTTTTCTTTGTATTCAACCAGCACATAATCAGGTAAAGGTTCTCCTGTTTCCAATGTAATATTACTTTGTTTCTCATTTCGCGTCACTGTTTTACCATCTGAATAAATACCGCCGATGGAAGGAGTCGTAAAATTAATACCGATACTGAACCTATCCGTTTTATATAACAATCCGATCTTAAATAGTAATCTGTAATCGTTGTAACTTACATAGTCCATTGTTAAGTAGTTGGCAGAATAGAACGGGACGTATTGATTATTAATAAAAACAGAATCCAGGGGGAAAGCTTCAATCTCCAATGCATACCTGTAATCAAGTGACTTAACGGAGATAAACATACTGGTGCCTATATAAAATTTTGGACTTAATTTCAATGAACCTCCTATACCTAACCAATCATCACGATAACTATTTGAATATTGAAAAAATGAATAGTATCGCTCATCGCCTGGCAGTTCTTCTAATATATCAATGTTTTTGTCAACCGATTGTGTTATCTCCAAATGATAATTTTCATTATTTAAAAAGGCAATCTCAAGGCTCCATTCAGGATGATTTTTTGGCTTGATCATGTATGAAATAAACCGTGGTTCAATAATTCCTCTTGAGAAATTTAAATCAATACCATCACCTAATGCATTTTGAACCTCCCAAAAATTATAAGAGAATAAACTGGCATGTATAGAAAATTTCGATTCGTTTATTTCGGCAATGCTGGATGGATTATAATAAATGGCTGCAGGGCCGGAGCCACCACCAACCACAGCGCCTGATAAAAGTGAGGATTCTTCATTAAAACTTCGGGTCCAATGATTGTGTGATTGGCCCAATGCCAAAAAGGGTATTAGCACGAAAAACAAACAAACTATTTTTCGCCTTTTATTATACCGATACGAAATCATTTATTTAGTAGCCTTCATTCAGTGCTCAAATTTAATTTAAATTTTGAAGATTAGAAATCTTTAATGAGATATTTGCCTGGAAAGTTATATTCCCGGTTAACTATTCTTAATAAAACAACCTCGTTTCCTTTTACGGAAACGAGGTTGAAAACAACATTTTTTAGACTTGGAGAGTCAATAAATGTTTTATCTGAAAATATTATTTGACCAAGACTAGTTTTTCAACTGATGAAAAATTGTTGGATGAAATATTTACGAAATAATATCCTGGTGTTATGTCAGCTCCGGTGTTACTATTACCATCCCATGAAATATGCTGGTCACCGGCAGATTTAACTTCATTTATTAATGAATAAACCACCTGTCCTGAAGCATTATAAATAGTAAGTGAAATGATCTCAGAATTTGGCAATGTGAAGTTTATTTTAGTCGGGCCAAAAGTTGGATTTGGATAAATTCCAATTTCAATGCTTTCCCTTTCAGCTATTGAAGTCTCATTATGCATTCCGGCAGCCTGTTCGGCAGCATCCTCAAGTGTTTTGTCCGGAATGTCATCATCAGGATCATCATTATGACAACCAAGACAAGCATAAGCAGGGCTTAAGGCAGCCGGTCTGTTTTCATCATCTTTTACCGCACTTCCATCTTCTGTAAACATTGACTCAGTATCAGGAATAATTTTCACAAGATGTGATCTGACATCACCTTTAAACCCACTTTCACCTCTGGTAGTTCCTGATTTGGCTGCAAAGGGCATGTGACAATCAAGGCATGTAGCATCTCCATCATGATCGATATGGTTTACCTGATTGGGATGACAAGTTCCGCAAGTCATTATTATACCATCACCATCCCATATAACCCTTTTGTGTGGATTATGGCATTGAGAACAATCCATACCTTGTTCTTTAAAATGTTTTGTTGCAACAAACTCATCCCATTGTTCGTGATGTTTGATAAAACCACCGCTTGAATTAATCGGACTCGTGTAACTTCTGTTATGGCAAGTACCACACAGAAAGTTAATATCATCGCTGTCTGGGTCAGGGGTTTGAACATCATCTCCAATTTGTAATCCGCCGATACTATTATCCTGATGTGCAAATTCATAAACTTTGTCTATATCATCGGCTGAGAGGGTATTAACGTGGTCTCCTCCCGGGCCATGGCAACTTTCGCAACCAACTCCACCTTCGGTAAATGTGCCCAGTCCGTCAACTCCTGCTAACCATGTTCCCGTCATATCTCCTCCTGTGGTGTGACATTTAAAACAGCCATAATTGTAAATCTTTTCATCACCAGGATGATAATCCACCCAGCCATGATCTTCTCCGCCATAAAAATTGAATTGATTATGACCTAATCCGGTACTGTAGGCACTTCCGGCTGTACCAACGATATGGCCATCATTTCCAACAAAACGGGATTTCCATCCATAACCGCCAATAACGCCGGCAATATCATCCCATGTGTGTGAACCATCACCAAGATTTGTCATCCAGGAAACCTGATAATTGAAAGCTTCTGGCGGATAAACTGGTGGCTGACCATTTTCAATTACGGTAAATTTGTAAGGATGTCCTGATGCTACCCAAAAATTGTATTTTTCTGAATGACATTGCTGACACGCCTCTGATCCAACCCAGTCCTGTGCTGTTAACAAGCCACTGCTGGATAGTAAAATCGTTGTTGAGAAAAGAAATAGTAGAAGTTTTTTCATAGTACAAATATTTAATTATTAATATAGATAGATAAATGTTTTCTAATACGAAGCAAAAATAGACTGATGTTCTATTTTATGCAATAGCATCTTCTACGTAATTTTTTATACCATAAACTACGTAGTTTTGTAATTATATAGCCGTATATGAAAAAAATGACTGGAAGGGTTTCGCTGTTTCGCTGTTTGTCAATCAAAGGAAATTATATTATGCTGTGCAGCATATTTGAGCAGCGCAACCACAGAATTAACTTTTAGCTTTTGCATTAAATTCCTGCGGTGCGTTTCAACGGTTCTCACACTTAAGTGCAATTCATCAGCAATTTCCTGGTTGCTTTTATCATCGGCGATCTTTTGGATTATTTCTATTTCTCTTCTTGTAAGATGTATTTCTTCTTGATCTGTTATTTCATTACCTGATAATTGCTCAAGGACATTATTGATCAACTGCTCAGATAATTGATCACTTAAGTACCGTTTGCCTTGGAGTACTGACTCTACAGCCTCAATAAATTCCTCCTTTTTTGAATTTTTAAGCAAATATCCGTGTCCGCCTGCCCTGAGTATCTGAACAACATATTCGTTTTCATCATGCTGTGTAAGTGCCAGTATTTTTGTATTTGGAAGTTTTTTTATAATAATTTTAATGGCTTCGATTCCACTGAGTTTGGGCATGGAAATATCCATGAAAATAATATCCGGTCTTAATTGTAGCGCCTTTTCAATCGCTTCTTCACCATCGTAAGCATTTCCAATAATACTGTATCTAATATTCGATCTTAAAATATCCCGTATCCCATTATGAATTACTTCATGGTCATCTGCGATCAGAATGTTAATTTTTTTCATAAACAGCTTTTTTTCGACATGGAATTTCAATGATAAGCTCAGTACCTTTTTCCGATTGTGAGTCAATGGAGAAGGTGCCGTTAAATGAAGCAATCCTTTCCCGAATACTTATTAATCCTATACCGATCTTCTTATTACCTGAATCATAAGCTTTCAAGTCAAAACCAACACCATCATCTTCAATTACTAAAACAATAAAACCCTGTGCTCTGAAAAGTTGGAAAGAGGCATTGTTTGCCTTTGCATGTTTGACAATATTTGTCAATGATTCCTGACAAATTCGATAGATGGCTTTCTCAAGTTTAGGGTCGATACGATCTTTAAAGTCATATGAATTGAACCTGAATTTTGTTTTATAAACATCATTGGCCTTGTTTATGAGGTTTTCAATGGCTGCAACAAGGCCAAAATCCTTAATCATAATAGGGATTAGGTTGTGTGCAAGGTTTTTTGCCTCTTTTATTGCTGAATCTATTTGTTCCTGAATTTTAACCACTGATGAAGAATTCCCTTTATCGTCAGTATTTAAATTCTGAATTGAAAATGAAATGGCCGACAGTGTTTGACCAAGACCATCATGCAGATCAGTCGCTATCCTCATACGTTCTTCTTCCTGTGCTTCATTGATCGCGATCAGATGCTCTTTATGAATATGTTCAAGTTCTTCTTCATATGCTTTCTTTTCGGTCAGGTCATGCCCAACTATAATCAAACCATCAGCTTCATTTTTTTGATTTTTCAAAATGGTACAGCTTACTAGTGCTGATATTTGTTTTCCATTTTTTGAAATAAAATAGTTTTGTTTGTTAATGAATTGCTGATAGTTGTTTAGTTTTGATTCCGTAGTTGAGCTATCAATATCTTTTGGAATATCATTGTTAAACAAAATTTTGATATTCTGATCAATAAGGTCAGGTTCCTGATATCCCAGCAATTTTAATGATGCGGAATTAACTGATCGGATGATGCTGTTTTTATCGGTAACCACCAACGGATCAAACATATTTTCCAGGATATTGTTAAGATAATCTTTTGAAACTGTAGTTTCATCCAGTGCATCTAACATATTATTAAAGGAATCGGCTAATGTTAGAAACTCATCATTGGAGTTAACGCTTACCTTTACTTTTCTGTCGCCTTTGCCGATTCTCTGAGTTACGGTTACCAATTCCCTGATAGGATTTGTGAGATTGCGGATAAATCTCATTCCACCAATTGATAGGATCAGGATTAAGATAATCCCAAAAAAAACAACTGTAAATGTACCATGCAGAATTACTGTTTGGTTTCTTTTTTCGTATTTTTCAATTTCCACTTTTGTTTCATCCACCAACAAATCTACTTTGCTGATGCCATTTTTAATTTCACTCAGAATTAATCCATTGATAGATTTTTTTTCTTCTTCACCGGCTTGAAACAAATTATTGACTGAACTTTCCACATTATTCATCATTGTCTCAAATTCGT
>Ga0255365_10436_pt1 | contig 10766 bp, 12 predicted proteins | sample ANMaggSeSYBR01J3_FD_182089 | JGI IMG/M metagenome (GOLD analysis project Ga0255365, IMG submission 182089) | Sediment cell enrichment communities from methane seep in Santa Monica Basin, California, United Staets - ANME aggregate JGI... | ecosystem: Environmental > Aquatic > Marine > Cold seeps >... | reverse complement strand
CCGATGATCTTCATCATCATGCGCTCATTACCTGTTAAAACTCTTTCAGCTTTTTTCTTGCTATTTTTGCTTCGTTTGACCCGGGATAATTTTTTATCAGCTCTTTAAAAATAAGACGGGAATTTGGTTTATCTTTAAGGTTATAAAAGGCAAATCCTTGTTTTAAAAGGGAAGCTTGAACTTTATTCCCTTTGGGATAATTCTCAATTACTTTCTGGTATTCCAGGCTTTTTCATACCATTTTTCACGATAAAAGATTTCACCAATCCAAAATTGTGCGTTGTCAGCACTTTTTGATTTTGGGTATCGAGTCAGTAATTCCTGAAATTTATCGCGCGCAGTGTCAAGGCTGCCTTCGTCAAAGGCCTGTTTTGCAAGTTGGTACAGTTCATTTTCAGTAAGTTTTTTTTCAGGCTCGTGCGAAGGTTTTTTCGCAAGGTCAGGTTTTATTGTATAGACGGATTCGGATGATTCGAGATTCAGATACTGTTCAATGCTAATAATGCGCTCTTTATTAAAAGCAGTTACCTCTTTCAATCTTTCTAACCGTTTTTCCGATTTTTTGCTTAAATCATCATCAGCCTTTGAAGAAGCAGTTAAATTTTGTTTTAAAAGAAATTCAGTTTCTTCAATCTTTCCATTTAAGGCCTGAATTTCTGCTCACGCCTTCTTTCTCTTTTGAAGGACGAAAAACCCGACCTTATGGTTGTCGAAGATGTATTTTCCCTTCCCAAATACCCAAAATCGGGTATAACTTTAGGGCGGGTCACAGGTGTTATTCTTCTTGCCGGTTGCCGGACTGATGTATCAATTACAGAAATATCCGTCCGCGAGGCCAAGCAGGTTTTAACCGGAAATGGGAATGCAAGCAAAATACAACTTGAAAAATCAGTTCGAAATTTGTTAAACATTACAACACCGATTAGACCTTACCATGCATCTGATGCATTAGGTCTTTCACTTATTGGTCTTTATCGTGCTGGAGATTACAAGGGTGTATAAGAGCGTCACTTCATGACTTGAGGATCGTCCTTTCAGGACTTGAGGAGAAGCCCTTCCAGGCTTCGCCTTTGGCTACCCGCCTTGGCAAAGCGGGCTTTGAGGAGCGTCCGGCTATGCGGGACTTTAAACCTTAATCGAAGCGCTCTTCGAACGTAGTGCTCTTTAAGCGAAGCGCTCATCTTTTCTGGCTTGTCCAGTTAAAGATTAAAATAGAATATTAATTCTTTCAAAGACGGGTTCTAAACAATTAGATGATAGGATATTTAGAAGGTAAAATTTTAAAGAAAGAAGAGGATCGGATACTTCTTCTTGTGAACCATGTCGGATACGAAATTCTTCTTCCTTCAATTGTAGTGGAAACCTTAAAAAATAAATTAGTCGGCGATGAGCTTTCTCTTTACATATATTACCAACAAACCGAAAGACAGCCAAAGCCTGTACTCATCGGTTTTAATCTCGAAGCTGAAAGGGAATTTTTTCAACTTTTTATTTCTGTTGAAGCTGTTGGTCCATTAAAAGCCGCCAGAGCTATGAAAATTCCTGTTCGTGACATAGCACGCGCCATTGAAACAGAAAATGCTTCCGTTCTCAAGCAATTAAAAGGCATAGGTAACAGAACTGCTCAGAAAATTATCGCCACATTAAAAGGCAAAATGGAAAAATTTGTATTAATCAGCAAGGGAGACACTTTACCTGCTCCTGTTAATGTGGATTTTAAAAGCCAGGTTCTCAGAGTTCTTGTTGACCAGCTTGGACATAAATCCTCAGATGCAAAACAGATGATAGCACAAGCGTTGAATCGTAACAGATCTGTTTCAACGCCTGAAGAACTCTTTGAAGAAGTATATCGCGGGGAAACCTTTTAATTTACTCATTTTTTTAAAACCACGTCCTTTGTGCGCGGTAGGAGATAATTGGATTTATCTGAGTATAAGTTGCTGGTTACTTGTTGCTGGTTGCTCGTTTTTTTAGCGAGTAACCAGCAACAAGTAACAAGTAACAAGTAACGAGTAACCAGCAACGAGTAACAAGTAACGAGTAATATGACAGACGATATCATAACACATTCTTCAAATGATCAGGGTTTACTCTCCGGATCTTGCCTGCCTGTAGATCAGGAACCTGAAATTCTGTCCCTGCGTCCATTAAATTTCTCAGACTACATTGGACAGTCCGAAGTCGTTGAAACTCTTAAAATTGCAATCCAGGCGGCACAGCAACGCAAAGAACCGATTGATCATGTTCTTTTCCATGGCCCTCCCGGCCTTGGAAAAACAACATTGGCTCATATTATAGCAAATGAAATGGGCGCGAAGATCACAGTCACCTCAGGACCTGCTCTTGATAAAGGCGGAAACCTGATAGGCATTCTTACTCACCTTGAATACGGGGATCTCCTGTTTGTTGATGAAATACACCGTACACCAAAGGCTGTAGAAGAATTTTTATATCCTGCCATGGAAGATTTTGCTGTCGATTTCATGTTTGACAAGGGTTTTCATGCACGAAGCCACAGGTATCGACTTAACCGTTTCACCCTTGTCGGTGCTACAACCCGAGTAGGGCTTTTATCTGCACCTTTAAGAGATCGATTTGGTATTTTCAGGAGCCTTGATTTTTATAGCGAGATAGATCTGGTCAAAATTTCCAGACGATCAGCCACCCTGCTTGAAACGGCAATTGATGATGAAGGAGCTGCTGAACTAGCCAAACGCTCCAGGGGAACGCCCAGGATTTTAAACCGGCTTTTAAAACGAGTAAGGGACTATTCTCAAGTTAAGATAGACGGAACAATTACAAAAAAAGCAGTAAAAGCCGCTCTTGCTCTTGAAGGAGTTGACGAGAAGGGATTGACTGATCTTGATCGACGCTTTCTTAAAACGATTATCGAATTTTATAATGGCGGCCCTGTCGGTATTGATGCGATTGCCGCAACGCTTCAGGAAGAAACTGATACTCTTGTAGATGTAGTCGAGCCGTATCTTTTAAAAATCGGAATGATAATTAGAACATCTTCCGGACGAAAAGCCTCTGAATCTGCATACCGCCATCTCGGATACAATGTTCAGAAGAAGTTATTTCGGTAGTAAAGGGAAAGGCAGAAGGCACAGGGGCAGATATGCCTTTGTGCCTTCTGCCTCTTTTTTTAAACAATGTCCATAATTACTCTAACTACAGATTTCGGCACTGATGATGAATATGTAGGCATTATGAAGGGTGTTATATTGTCTTTAAATCCATCAGCCGTTATTATCGATATTACACACCATATCGATCCACAGGACCTGGTCCAGGCAGCATATACAATTTATTCTTCTTACAGGTATTTTCCGCAAGGGACTGTCCATGTGGTTGTAGTGGATCCGACAGTAGGGAGTGACCGAAAAATAATAACCTTTAAAATAAAGAACCATATTTTTCTGGCTCCTGATAACGGAGTTTTAACACTATTAATAAATGAAGGAAACATTAATTCGATTGCCCGTATTGATAATACCAGTTATTTCTTAGATCCTGTCAGCCATACATTCCACGGCAGAGACATCTTTGCCCCGGTTAGCGCCCATATGTCTATGGGTGTTCCGATAAAAAAGCTTGGTACACCTGTTGCACAAAAAAATCTAATATGTTTATCTATTCTTAAACCTTATTTTTCAGATAATGGTGAACTTGTCGGCTCTATTGTAACAATTGACCATTTCGGCAATCTGATAACAAATATTAATATAGACGATCTTGAAAATATTCATAATACAGTTCCCGGGAAAAAGCTTTGCATCAATGTGGGCAAAGATAAAATCAGTGGTTTGTCGCAGAATTACAGTAGCGCAATTCCAGGCCATCCCCTTGCAATCATTGGAAGCCGTGGATATCTTGAAATATCAGTAAATGGCGGTGATGCCGCAAATCACTTTATGGTTGAAAAAAGTGATGTCGTCAGGATAATCAATGTAATAAAATAAACTTAAAAAGGTAAAATAATAAAACAATGCCAAATAATTCAAAGCCAAAAACCTCAAAAAGAATTCGACAGTGGACTCTCTTAATTATCAGCAATCGCGGAAAATCGATAACAATTAAATGGTTTAAAACACTGGCAATTACTACCGCATCCGTACTGGTTCTATCCATATCCGCAAGCACATGGCTTGGTTTTCTTTACAAAAACTCAGTTGAATCTAATAAAAACCTGCTGGTTGATCTTAAGAATTTACAGCACAAAATCACTTCCCTTAAACATGAAAAAGATATTCTTATGGCCAGGCTGATTTTAACCGAGTCAAGGGTTGAAGAAAGCACGCCAAAAACAGATAATACAATCCCTTTTGACAAAACAGCTGCTAAAGACACTGTTATTGGCAAAAAATCAGTACAGCCCGCAATACCTTTGAGCGTCTCTGCTGATGATCTTATCGTATTTCACCAGCCGGATTTAAATACACTTAGAGTTCAATACATGCTTAGAAATACCGGGTCCAAAGCACATGCAATTGCCGGAAGATCTGTGGTGATATTAAAAAACAAGGGGGACGACAACCAGAAAAAGTGGCTTATTCTTCCACGTGTTCCGCTGATTTCAGGAAAACCTTCAGGTAAAAAAGGACGCAATTTTTCAATTTTCAATTTAAAAACAATGAAATTCAGAGCTAATGATCAAACCGGCCCTGGCCAATTTAATATCGCTACAGTCTATATATATTCCACAACAGGGAATTTGCTGCTTGAAAAGGACTTTCCCGTTGGAATAAAATTCAAAACACTTCCAGCTCCGAAAAAAAAGAAATCAGCGCGCTTGCCTGACAAGAAAAAAATCACTACTGTTTTGCCTCCCAAAACAAAGAAACCCGAAGCTGCGCCTGATCTGGAGGAAAAACCTGTCGTTACTCCCCTTAAAGAAATAAAGAAACCGGATACTTCTTTGGAAGGTGATAAACAAACAGCTCCGCCTCCTGATGAAACCGTTGACACAGGAACCACTCCAAAAGAAAGTGATAAAACAATTCCCGTCCAGGTAGAATCTGATGAACAAACTCCGACTTTAAAGGAAACCGATGAATCTACAGACATTATATTGGAATAATATCGTTTTGCTGGTTGCTCGTACCTGTAAAAAACGAGTATCGAGTAACCAGGCTTCGCCTCTGGCTACGCCCTGGCAAGCGAGTAACGAGTAACGAGCAACGAGTATCGAGCATGGATAAACTTAAACAATTCACTTCTAATCAGATTGAAATTGTAAACAGCTCGGTTGAAATGGCTGAAGAGCTTGTTAGCAATTTTTATAAAATGTCTGCAAGTCAGTGGCTTCGACGAAGATACGATATAAAGACACTGGCAAATCTTAGTTCTGATGAAATAGTAAACGGTCCTTTTGCACAGATCATCCGTTATGTAGGCCAACATAAAAACAGCTCCCTGGGTTCTTCTACATACGATTTTTTCAAGATATGCCTACAGGACCATTCAATCTGCGAAACTCTGAATAAATCTGCCGGTTTGGAACTTTTTCCTTTTACACTTTATATCATAACCCACGAACTCATTCATATTGTCAGATTCACCAAATTTCTTCAAAACTTTGATGCTTCACCCGATGAAAAAATGAAGGAAGAAGCAAGAGTGCATAAAAATACTCTTGAGATTTTAAAACCGGTTAAAATTCCAGGTTTGCCTGAAGTATTTGAGTTCTACAGCAACTGGCATACCCCATTGGAGGGACTGCGAAACACATGACCAACTCAGCTACTTATTGCTTGACAACCCAGATTTGCTAGCTATATTAATTTAACCTGTTCACGGTTTGAAACTTGTCGTAGCGTAGCGTAGATCCCGTCTTTAACAAAAGGAAAACGGGGAAATTAGAAAGTAGAAATTTGCAAGAGATTAAACTCGGCCCAAATTGGATGCGTTTATCAACAGTACAAAAGCATGAAGGGCAAATTTCTAATTTCAGCGTTCCTTGAACGCTTACATATTAATTTAGTCAATTTAGTTCACTTTAAATACTAAATTATTACGGAGATTTTAACAAAATGCCTATCTATGAATATGAATGTACGAAATGCGGTAAAATAGAAGAAGCAATCCAAAAATTTTCCGACAAACCCTTAGTAAAATGCAAACAATGCTCAGGAAAACTTCATAAACTCATTTCTCAAAATAGTTTTCATCTTAAAGGAACCGGGTGGTATGTTACGGACTATGCAAACAAATCCCAGAACTCATCTGCTCCAGCCAAAAAGAAAGAGGAAACTCCTTCCGTTGACAGCACAACATCAACCACAGTCAAAAACAAGCCTGAAAAAGCTGCCGATTAACCGGCAAGCTATTCGCTGGTAAGCTCAAAAAAAGAATTCCCCCTAACTTTAGACTTATGGCTCGCTAAAAAATAACTTCACATTCCACAATGCCCAATGGGTTTAAAGTGAGGCAACTCATAACCAGTAACTCGCAACCCGTAAAATATTTTTTTTCCAACTCTTTACAAACATAAATGTATGATTATTATTATTTGCAATGTGAAAACATTTCGCCGATTTAGGTGTTAACATTGATTAATTCGTAAGAAGTAACGCCGATGGCTAACAGAGCTTCATATACAAGGCGCAACGGTTTTTCAGAGACAAGGCAATACATGTAGTATGCCGAGTTTCTGAAAAACCGCTGCAACGCAGTAGATGGAACTTTCTACGACGCCATCAACATTAAATAAAGATACGTTTAAAAAAAAAGGAGAATTTGCACAATGAAACTTAGACCACTACAAGATCGAATTTTAGTACTGCGTATGGAAGAAGAAACAACCACCAAGGGAGGAATTATCATCCCAGACACAGCCAAGGAAAAACCGGCTGAAGGTAAAGTTGTTTCTGTTGGCAATGGAAAGATCGGAGATGATGGCAAGAGAATTCCTCTTGAAATTAAAAAGGGCGATCGAATTCTATTCGGAAAATATTCCGGCACTGAAGTAAAGATTGAAGGCGAAGAATATCTGATCATGCGCGAAGACGACATTCTCGGTATAATCGAATAAAAACCATATAAAATGAAGGAGAGATCAAGATGTCTAAAATAATTAAATACGATATGAAAGCCCGTGAAGCTATGCTAAACGGGATTAAAACTCTTGCTGATGCTGTTGTCGTTACTTTGGGCCCCAAAGGAAGAAACGTTGTTCTTGACAAATCATGGGGATCTCCAACAGTTACCAAAGACGGCGTAACCGTAGCCAAGGAAATAGACCTGGAAGATAAATTTGAAAATATGGGCGCCCAGATGGTTAAAGAGGTTGCCAGTAAAACGAGTGATATGGCAGGCGACGGTACAACCACGGCTACTATTCTGGCCAGGGCTATTTATGAAGAAGGACAGAAACTTGTTGCTGCCGGCAACAACCCCATGGCTATAAAACGTGGCATTGACAAGGCAATAGAAGTAACCGTTAAAGAACTCCACACTATCAGCAAACCTACCAAAGACCAGCGGGAAATAGCCCAGGTCGGTACCATCTCTGCAAATAATGACGAAACAATAGGAAACATTATTGCAGAAGCCATGAACAAGGTCGGTAAAGAAGGTGTAATTACAGTTGAAGAAGCCAAGTCAATGGAAACTACCCTCGAAGTTGTGGAAGGTATGCAGTTTGATCGCGGATATCTTTCTCCATATTTTGTTACAGACCCTGAAAAAATGGTAGTCTCACTGGAAGATCCTCTTATTCTCATCAACGAAAAAAAAATAAGCAACATGAAATACCTTCTTCCCGTACTTGAGCAGGTTGCAAAGATGGGAAAACCCCTTATGATCATTTCTGAAGACGTAGAAGGTGAAGCCCTTGCAACACTTGTCGTAAACAAGCTGAGAGGCACACTGAATGTCGCTGCTGTTAAAGCTCCGGGTTTTGGCGACAGGAGAAAAGCCATGCTGGAAGATGTTGCAATTTTAACCGGCGGCCAGGTTGTATCCGAAGATCTTGGAATTAAGCTTGAAAATCTAACTGTTGCAGATCTTGGTAAGGCAAAGCGTATTACCATAGATAAGGACAACACCACTATTGTTGACGGCGGAGGTGCACGCAGTGATCTAGAGGGCAGGGTAAAACAGATCCGTGCCCAGATTGATGAAACCTCATCCGATTATGACCGTGAAAAACTCCAGGAACGCCTGGCAAAATTGATAGGCGGTGTAGCTGTAATTAATGTTGGCGCTGCAACCGAAACCGAAATGAAAGAGAAAAAAGCCCGTGTGGAAGATGCTTTGAATGCAACCCGTGCTGCTGTTGAAGAAGGTATCGTACCCGGCGGCGGTGTGGCACTTGTTCGCTGTCTTGATGTCATGAGTAAGATTAAAATCAAAGCAGACCAAAAGCTGGGTGTAAGAGTTGTTATGCGCGCCATTGAAGAGCCCCTTCGCCAGATTGCAAATAATGCCGGTGTTGAGGGCTCTGTAGTTATCGACAAGGTTAAAGCCGGTGAAGGCGCTTTTGGTTATAATGCTGATACAGATAACTATGAAGACCTGATTAAAGCAGGCGTTATCGACCCCACAAAGGTGGTTCGTTATGCACTTCAAAATGCAGGAAGTGTTGCCTCTTTAATGCTTACAACAGAAGCAATGATTGCCGACAAGCCTGAAGATAAACAGGATGCTATGCCGGGAGGAGCTCCGGGCATGGGCGGCGGAATGGGCGGAATGGGCGGAATGGGCGGAATGATGTAATTTTGCCTTGAGCCATTAATATTGACTTTAAAAAGCCTTCATGCTTTTTTGCATGAAGGCTTTTTTTTATGACTCTGGATACAATGGAAAAGATGGAAAAGCTTGACAAATCTATGCCAAGCAGGCTAATATCTCAATACTTTTTGAATGTCGAATATCGAACAAGGAATTTCGAAATAAGAAGGTTTTTTTATACCTCACTTCGACATTCATAATTCCTTGTTCGATATTCTGCGGTTTAAAACCAATAAAATTAAGAATCGGAGTAACTGATGAGTTCAAAAAATAGATTTAAAACAGTTTTGCTTGCAGCAATGTTCGTTATAGCTCTTCTTGCTTTCCCTCTATCTGCCAGTGCTGAGGAGAAAGAAACGGCATCGGAAGCCGTTTCAATTAAAAACATTGAAGAAGAGGTTGTTGAAACCGAAACCGGCTTTTATTATACAGTCAAAAAGGGAGACACCCTGTGGGATCTTTCGCAGAGATTTTCCAACACGCCCTATCTCTGGCCTGATTTGTGGAGTGATAACTCTCAAATAGCCAATCCCCACCTGATTTATCCCGGCCAGCGCATACGCCTTTTCCGTCGAACGGATATTGAAAAAGAAGCCAGACCGGTAATTGAAGACAAACCCATTGAAACAAAAGCGCCACCAATAGAAGTTCCGGAAATAACGACACAGGAAATCCCTGAAGCAAAACCTGTATCCAAAACCTACCGGTATGCTGCAATTGATAGAGTTGGCTTTATAAAAAATAAAGCCCTGACTCCGGAAGGCTTCATTTTTAAGGTTAGAGAAGATAAAAAGTTTATAAGCGCAGGCGATATAATTTATGTAAGCCAAAACGAAAGCAACCCGCTTATTCCTGGCGGAATATACACTGTATATCGAACCCTTGAGCCAATTTATGATGAAACAACCGGAAAATTCATCGGAATACAGCACTATCTTTTAGGCGTTGTTGAGATTACAAATACAGCGCCCCGCTTTGCAATAGCAAAAGTTATCCGCTCCTTCAGCAACATAAGGATTAACGACAAACTTATGCCTTACAAAAGACGTTCTATAAACATCGTGCATCAAAAAAGCAGGGAAGGACTTCTGGGAAAAATTATTGTCGCGGAAGAACATAATCTTCTTATAGGAGATAGAACAATAGTTTTTATAGATAAGGGTGAAGATGATGGTGTAAAACCCGGCCAATATTACAGTATTTTTTATCAAGATAAAAGCAGCATAGGTCAGGCATCTCGGAATAAAATACCCCTTGATGCTGTAATTTTCGGCAAATTTATAGTTCTTCACACTGAAAAAACCACATCAACCGTGTATATAACTGCAACGAACAGACATATTGCTCCGGGATCAAGAATCTGTACGCCGCTGGAATAGCAATAAGGCTGGAAGGCTTGGAAGCAAGATGCCGGGAGGCAGGAATGTTTAGAGGCTATTTTATAGGGAACACTTCATTTTAAGATAAGCCCTTCGGGCTTTGAGGAGCGGACTTACATCCTTGAAGCTTAAAGCCATAATCCTCAAGCGAAGCGCTCCTCAAACGTAGTGCTCTTCAAGCGAAGCGCTCATTTTACAAACTCTCCCAGGTTACTCTTAAGACTTCCTGGTAAGTTGTTATACCCTCAAGGAGTTTTCTGATTGCGCTTTCACGCAGGGTAGCCATCCCCTCTTCTCTGGCCTGGGCTTTTATTTTTTCAATATCCGTATCTGCAGTCGTCATCTTCTTCAACGACTCACTATAAGGAAGCACTTCGAATATTCCGATTCTGCCGCGGTATCCGGTGTTGCGACATCTTATACAACCTATTCCCCGGCTCAGTTTTACCTTGCCTTTTTTGCCCACTTCTATGCCCATACGAGCCAGTTCCAGCGCATCTATTTCATAAGACTCTTTGCAATAATTGCATATTTTCCTTACAGTCTATCAGCTCCCCCGGAAAGTTCATAACGCCATTGTCAGCAGGATAAAGACTTTGTCAAGGCTGAATATGGCTGAAAAGAGAAGACCCCAGGACGGCCGGATAAAAA
>Ga0255365_10434_pt1 | contig 10777 bp, 6 predicted proteins | sample ANMaggSeSYBR01J3_FD_182089 | JGI IMG/M metagenome (GOLD analysis project Ga0255365, IMG submission 182089) | Sediment cell enrichment communities from methane seep in Santa Monica Basin, California, United Staets - ANME aggregate JGI... | ecosystem: Environmental > Aquatic > Marine > Cold seeps >... | reverse complement strand
TGCAAGGCAGCAAATGTTGCATTTAAACCTCTTGTGGAGGCACACGAAAAACTTCCATTCTGGTCTGATTTCAGGAGGGAGATGTCTGAAATACCAATATCAAACTATCACTACAGTTTGATAATGGAATATTTATGGGACTTCAATAAGCTTTATCAGGAAAGAGACTATGAGCAGGCTGAAGCTATGATTAGCGTTTTTGTCAATTCCTGCCGGCAACTAATTCCTGAATATAAACCATTTTATCCTCTTGTAGTATGGGCAGTATGCCTGAGGCATCTTGGGAAACAAGACCAGGCTGAGGAATACTATTTGCAGGCCCAGGAGAACTTTCCTGAACTTGACAGGCAAAATATTTTTGCAGGGCTGGGAGGACTATACCTTGAAAGAGAAGATTATACAAAATCATACGATTATTATAAGAAATCATTGGAGCACAGCAGAAGAAAATTCAATGATGATGAGAAATACAACTATGTAACGGCCAGTTTAAATATTGGTCGGGATACGGATCGGGAATTAGAGGATTTTGTACTTGGGCTGAAAGAAAATAACTGGGGAAAACGTTCGATGTACCTCTACCAGGTTAAAGCAATGATTTATAGCAAGAGAAATGAATATGAGAAAGCTCTTGATGTATTAAGCCGGGGAGAGAAAGCAGGTCAATACGATGAAAAATCAGCCCTGCTGATTGCGTGGAATCAATGGGCTCTTTCTTTAAAGGAGAAAGCAATTTCTTTTCTTGAGCAATCCCTGAGCTCAGAGTTTCCCGAATCCGTCTTACTGGCCAGGGAAATCATGGAGTATACGAAGTCTCTGCCCGATTTATTAAGGGCCAGGGATTATTTTGAACGATTTCTCCTTCCCGGCTGTAGCACAAGGAAAGATTTGGTGGAATACGCATTGCTATGCTATTTTACAGAAGATATTGAGAAGTCTAGGGAAATCGCACGAAGTGTTATTGACAGATCTAAAACGGATTATCCGGCAACAAGCAGGGATCTTTATTATGATGGTTTTGCACATTTCCTGGTTGAGGAATACGAAATGGCAAGGTTGTGCTATATAAAATCGAGCCTGAACCTTGACTATTATGATGAACTCTTCAAGGATTAATTGCTTAAAAACTACTTCCTTGGCAATGACTCTTGTTGAGGTAGCCTGGGAGCATTTCTGCTGATTGGATCATTAACAGCTTCCGGAGGTTTACTTTCAGATACGTCCCAGTTGCTAATGGCATTCTGCGGAATGGACTCTTTGATGTTCTGCCTGGTTTTTGAAAGAGATTCCCTCTTCTCTACCTGGTTTGAGATGACCTTTGGATTCATATGAACCCCTCCTGTGGAAATTTGATGGTAGATTCTCCTTTCATTCCGTTCAAAAGACCAATTACCCAGGCCCTTATAAGTTTCAGGAATAGAATATACCCGAACATAAGTACAAGTGTGGTAAAACAGATCCAATACCTCCCTGACATCATCCATGTGTCCCTGGTATTTCATGGCTTTGAATAGTGCAAGGAGACGGTATAGATTCTCCAGTTCAGCGAACTCTTTTACCTGGACAGCAGTAGCAGGAAAATACTCACTGAACCTGCGTGCCCAGGTTTCAGAAACAGGATATACTTTTTCAACGTCAACTAACTCACCCTGCCTGTTTAATCCCTGGGCATGAGTTTGTATGATCACATCCAGTTTATCGATAGTTGTTATATCCTCTTCATATAACACTTCCGGATGCCCTTCCCGACAAACAAACCAGAACCTTGATGATGATTGGTAGGAAGCATCTGATCCTTCAGAGTTATCTTCTGAAACCGTTTCCAATGTTGAGCTTATAGGAGTAATTGTCTGGAGACCGAGGGACATTTTTTTCATGGTGTAATCGGCTTCAAGCATTGTATATGCGTGATGAGAGGAATCAGGTACACCACCGACAACAACCTGCTGAGGGCCCCAGACTTCTATCAGGTAATTTAAATAGGCTTCTAATTCTTCACTGTCTGCCCGGGACGGTATTCTTTCTTTTGCTTTTTCGAAGGCTACAACATTCCCATTTATGGGGTCAAGGGAGCAGAAAGGATCCTGGGATCCCTTTCTTACTTTGTCGATCGTTAATCTCAGATCATCGGACTTAAGTTCCGGCCAGGACTCGGCTTCTCTCCCAAACAACAATAGATCATTGTTCTCCCGGTCAATTACATAGCCTTCAACCCAACCAAGGCCTTTAAGAGACACGGAATTAGTCACTGGGGTAGATTCCTTCAATAAACTATCGCAAAATCTCCGGAGTGAGAAAACCCTCAGCTTATCTGATGAAGACGGATGCATTCTGAGCAATTCCTTGATCTCAAGGGACAGTTCCTCCTCCTCGATACTCACAGTCTCTTTAACAGATTTAATGGCAATTAATTCATTTGCCTGAGCACTTTCTATTCTTCCGGGATGATCATTGGAACAGCTGGAAATCACGGTAAATACGATGACTGCATGAACGAAAAGTACTCCTGTTGTTTTGAATTTCGACATCCGACTTGCTTTTGTTTTAAACGCCTTACTACTTATTGCTATTCAGGATCTCCTTTTTTAAATTAATTAATTCCCCCCCCCCTTTTTTGAATGATGTTTCATCCACTGTCATATACATTGAAACTCCTTTTAAGGACAGGGGTTGTGGAAAATCCGGTCCTGGCAGACTATGAAAATTAGTAAAATCATCCTCATAGACCAGTTTTTTCGATTCCTTTAGTGAGGACGAGGGATTAAGATAGTATTCCCTGGCAGACACATATGTTCCTTTATTCGACGATCTTTGATCAGACTCTATTTTTACATGCTCCGGCAAATCAGATGTGTTGGGCATATGGCAATCCGGCAACGTGACATCCCAGTAAAGGCTGTTTATATCAGGACGTGAACTAATAGCCAGTTGTTTAAGAACCTGGTAATTACCTCCTTCAATCTCTTCGATATACTGAATCTGTGTTTTTAGCTCAATCCCACCGCTTAATACGATAAAACTATTGGTACCATCATTAAGTTGTTTGTTTCCCACAACTGACAGGTATTTGAAATGCTCAGGTGTTTTTATCTCAGCTGGAACATAACTTTCGCAAATTGAGCTGATCCAGGATGGGATCTTATTCATCCTGGCGATTCCTTCAGCAAGCGAAACATAATCATAGATTTGTTTAATGCTGCCTACAACATTGTTTTCCATAGACAGCTTATAGAATTGATCATTCCATTGATTTGTATAACATCCAGCCGTGTATTCAGTATTCTTATTGTTTGAGTATTTCTCGTATTGTACGGCCAGATCAGATTGTTTAATCATATAAACATTTTCGAAGTTATACGTTACTGGTTGATTCACATAAAACCAAAACCTGGCCCCGAAATCGTCTTCAGTATTATGGAGTATTGGCTGATCTCTATATCTTGATTCAAAAGAACTGTAAGTTGAATCATACACCCAGGTGATATCCTTAATGTCCTGATTTTCTTCTGAGGTCATATAATTGCTGATGCATTGTGCAAATGACTGGATGGATGGATTTTGAATTATTCCAAGGCTATACTCTTTTAGGAGTAAATCCGCACGAAATAATTTATCCCCTAAACTGGTGTTATGAATGTGACCTGCAAATCTCACCTCCTGCAAGTTGGAAACAGTAGTTTCTTCAACTGGATCTATACTCACCAAGGGCCATTCGTCATAAATAATCCTCGACCTCAGTGCAACGATCAGTTCTTCAATATTAGCAGAAGGCAGCGAATTGAATTTCCCTCCAATCAATATGATATCATCAGCTTCGTTGTCGTATATATAACCGAACAGGCGATTAATCCCTGCAAGGTCCTTTACAAGTGATGATTTTGAATTATCGCCAATGTCATTGAAAGCCTGTTTCAGAGAAAATGCAATGTATCGTGAGGAATTTGCTTGCTTCTGGCAGGATTGAAAAATTAGGCCAATCAGAAATATTATAAAAATTCTATGATTGAAAGAGGTATTCCTGCACATTATCAGTAGCATAAGGTGAAAATGGGTAAAATATTACTGGCAGTTTCCTGGTTTAGTTCCAGTGTATGGCTTAAGTCTAAATCCACACCGCCTGCTTTTTTGATATCATTATGAACCTCATCCCAGGGCAAGTTCACCAAATCATACCCTGTTTTAAGTTGTCCGTATCTTGATATATAATCTGCACCCCGTTTATATGATTCAGCAACATCTGTAATCTTATCATCCATAAATGATAGCGTATACTGATTATCGTTACCCGGAATAGAGGTTTGAAACAGCCTGTCTGCTTTGATTTCACTAAATTTCCCATAAAGGCTCAGCATATCATTTGCTGTTCCGAGATAATCTCCGTTAGAGGCATTGATGGAAGCTGAAACCATGGTTCGCCCGATATCCAGACCCGCTGCCCAGCCTCCAAGTGATCCGGTGAGAGCCCACCCTACACTTGCAAGTTGTTGACCTCTGTTTTCAGCTTCACCGGGTATATACCCACCTATGATATCCAGGCATGTTGCCTGCAAGCCCTTAAGGATCCAATTGTCCTGAGTTGCTGAAGCGATGGCATTCTCCGACATTATTGCATACTCTCTTTTGGCCTGCTGCGGATCAAAAACATTTTTCGTCTGGTCAATAATGTTCTGGAAGTCCCTGGATTGGTCAAGTGCATAGCTATGTACGTCAATATAAGAGCCAACCGAGTCAATATTTATCAGGTCTTTGAACATAGTCAACTCTGCAAACATCAGATCGAAATAAAAGGTATCTAATTGATATTCCGAGATGTAATTATTTATCTTTTCATTAATTGCAGCCCTTTGGTCAGGGGAATCAGAAATCAATAATATCTGCAAGAGACCGGTCAGTGCCTGAGGATTCCTGTGGCATAATTCCATGGACTTATCAAATGCCTGTTCTGCTTTTGCAGTAGCCAGCTGTTTTTTAAGCCTGATAATACCGATTGTATTGTGAATGTCGGCAAGAGTATCATACGTTGCAGAAGTGTTTAGAAAACCGGTAAAGGATTCACTGGATTCGTTTTGTTTATACTGAGCAATGGCTTGCGCATTGTTCATTAAAAGTCCGCTTGTTGATGAGCCATTAATAGGTGTTGAATTGAAAATCATACTGGCTTTCTCAAAGTCACCATTTCTACAGATAGCATCCGCATAGAAATATGCCATTACAGGATTTTCACTGTATAAAGCGTAGTTTTCTTCTGTCCATTTAAGCCAGCTGGATTTGTCTTCCTCACCTAAAAACATGAATATATCAAGGGCATCATAGAGTTTGTTATTCGCTAAAAGAACATGACCTTTTATGATCTTGTAAACGGACGTAACAGAGTCTGCGTAATCTTTCATGAAATAGCTATAGGCCGTTGACCAGTCTTCGTCCAACAGGGTCTGCACCAAAGGATCTGATGAGCCGGATTTTACAGTGCATCCGCTGAGAATCCCGGAGATCAGACATGCAAAAACTATTCTTTTCATAGCTTTCCGCCCAAATGAATAACTCAGTATTATTGAATTTCTTTTTTGCTTGCTTCAATGATCCCGGGTTTCGGGAGTATATGGATCAAGAATCTTTGGTTTAAGCGTTCTGTACTCTCGCGCATGGTACCACCGGTTCCACTTCCTGATATAAGTACCTCGCAGTCCTTGCCAAAATCAATATCACTTTCTTCCCAGTACCGATTTAAAGCCAACGCACGCTCGTAACTAAGTTCGAAATTGTGAGAGAAATTATCTTTTGATGCCTGTCCTTCAATGATCAGGAGGTACTGAATTGGATATTTTTGTGTGACTTCATTTATGAAGTTTTGAATGGTCAATCCGGCCTGCTTTAATTCAGTCTTGGTGTCAATGTCAATGTCATTAAAACTGGAACTCATATTCTTAAAATTCACTTCTATCTTTAGAATATGCTTTTTATACTCCGGCCGGTATTCGAAATAAGTAGTATCGATTGTGTTTGTGGCTTCTTCAATTTCCTCAATCTTGGCGAGTTGATTTTTTGTACTAACCAATCCCTTATGAAGCAATGCTACAGTCAGAATAAAAAGAACCATCATTACAAAAAACAAGCTCGTCATCAGATCGGCATAGCTCGTCCAAAAATAGGATTCTTTACGTTTTGTCATTCATTATTAGCTAAAAAGATTTGCAACCCAGCCACTGAGCACGGGGATGAAATAACTCAAACATGCAACTACAATTAAGCTTCCTCCTGCAATACTTACAGTCTTTAGCCATACAGGGAATTTTACTTCCTGTTGTATGCTGCCTCCACTGGTCTTAACTTTTGCCAGTTCATGTATTTCTTTCGTAAGTTGTTCAATGATATGATTTTGCCTGTTCGTAGCCTCCTTGAAACTTTTAATCCCTTCCTTAATGTGCGTCAGGTTTTTGAGCTCATCCACAATTTTTGTGGTTTCTTCCAGTTTTTCCTGAAATGCTTCTTGCACCTGTTTCTGTTGGTCTAACACAAGTTGATGGAAGTTCAATATTTGTTCATTCAGTGCATCCTTCATGCTATCAATGGAACCGGAAGTTGACTCATTAAAGCGAGTTAAAGCCTCCTTTACCTCTAGATTGGCAGTGTCAAGATTATCTGCAAGCCATTTCTCATTTCTTGAATAAAACTTGCCTGCAGTCTCAATCACCTGTGTTCGTTTTTCGTAACTATCCAATCTTTCATTTAACTTCTCAATATTGGAAAGATATTTGTTTGATTTTTCCAGGTAAGTCGCGAACTCTTGTATTTCTGACGAACTATTGCTTATTTTTTCATAAAAATCGATGTTTGTAGCGGTAATTTCATTTAACTTTAATTTTTCGATCTTATCAATGAGTTCATTATTTTGAGCATAGGATTGATTGACCCTCCCTAATGCATTATTCAGATTCGTTGAATTCTTTGAAAATGTCTTGTTAAATGTCGTCAGGTTAGCCGTTAATTTTACAAGGGCGCCTGACGTGTCATTAGATACATTGGGCAGTAATTCAACTTGTATCCAGCTCAGGAAAATGTGCTTATTTTTTTCCAGGGTTGATTTCGCATTCTTGGCAAGGAGAGAGCTGAAAGTGGTGAGTATAATTCCATTAATACTGCATATCATGGCTAACGCCACTCCCCCCAGTAAGGTCTCAACACCTTTAGCACTGGATCCATTGCTTGAGTAAAGCAGATCTTTTAAACCTCCGCCAAAAACCAGAAAGCCAATACCTATTAAAATTCCAAGCATGGTTCCGGCCAGGCCTAAATAAAGTGGAACCGGAATCTGGGAGTATATTTCTTCCTCTTTTGAATCGCAATTCCTGTCTACAATGTCTTTCATTAGATGAAAGTCATTAACTGCACCCTTGTTCCTTACCAGGTAATTATTTATTGAAGAAATTATTACATCAAGAATTGAGTTTCTGGATTGTGATTTAATTACCAGGTCAGCATTTTTGACCTCCTCTTCCTTTTCAAACAGGAAATCATTTTCTGACGCCGGAAATATTCTTTTAATCTGACCTATTGTTTTCCTGTTCTGTAAGAAACTTGCAATTTGCAAGATTACAATTCCGATGATAATAATGCCAATTAGTAAATAATGCATGGTATGAGCTTACGTTAATTCAATTTCAATTGGATCTGTTACTTCCCATGTTTCTCCCTTTCGTTTAAGCTTCCCAGGGTTTTTGGTTCTTACAGAGGAGGCATTTTGATAACTACCTGCTATAATCCTGCAGATATCGTCAGAAAAGATTCTTTTTGCAATCGCTTCTTCCTCGCTACCTGAAAACTCGAATTCTGCTTTATCACCTTTTTCATTCACCAGTTTGAAGAAACTGTTTCTCGATGAAAGTCCAACCAGATTGAAAACCTTACCCTGTTGTCCCGAAAGGTATTTTGGAGGGGGTGGGGCCGGGGGTTTGATACTTTCTTTCCTTTCCTCTTCCGGCTCTTGCTGTGGCTGTGTATCCAACTTCTTTTTTTGTTCCAGCTCCACTTCAGGTTCCTTGACTACATATCCACTATTCCCAGTCTCTTTTGGTTTCTTTGTACTCCAGTAGTCATTCCTGGCTTCGGCATTGAGTCTGTTATCAAATCTTCTACTCCCAAGAACCTGTTCGATGATGTAAGTTCTCAATACCTTGGTAGGGACAAGAATGGCTATGGCAAGCAATAGAATAATCAGGGATGCGATTATACTGATCACAATAATCTGTACTAGATCCGGGGATTTCTGATTGGGATTATTTTCAAGCTTGTTTTGCAAATTAACGTACTCACCTTCAAGTTTCTTCAGCCGTGCTTGTATTTCGCTTAATTGATCTGAAGATAGGTCTGGGCGGGAGTCCTGCCTATTAGATTCATTCAATCCTAAAAAGGCGCTGATTTCGCTTTGTATTTCTGAAGCAGTTTGCTTAAGATCAATCCCTTCCCATTCAGGTGAATGCAATGAGCCTATTAATGATTGATCATCCTGAAATGAATCGAATCCATCCTTGCGCCCGTTAATTTTATTAACGAGTTCCTGGGCTAGTACATTATTACTTAATCGCTCTGTGAGATATTGATACCCTGGTATTCCACCCAAATTCTCCAGGGATGCCGATTGTAATTCACCCTGAAGTTTATTTCGATAGGTCTCGATGTAAGCTTCATTATTTCCGTCATGCATCTCAATAAAAGCTGCAACATATTTGCAGTTCGCATAATCAACAAAGCTGTCAAACTGATCTTTTGTAATCGTTTTTTGCGAAAAAGCCAGGGAAGTGCAAAATATGAGGAAACTATATGTTAGTATCTGCCTCATGAATTATATTATTTGTTTTTTATAGAGCATTTGTACAAATTTCATCAGTTAATGCTTTGAGCATACCTACCAGTGGGTAGAAGAATAGCGTTTCTTCTATAATATCGCTTTCCGAAACTTCCTTGGATTTTTGTAGCCAACCACTGCTGGTATAAATATCCAGCCTCAGTTTACAAACTCTCTTTGCAATGTCGATGGAGTCGCTGTTAAGCCTATATCCCTCATTGGCTAAGTACGGCAGTAAATTGAAAGTGAAATCTATAAAAGCTTCAGCCTCCTTCACGGTTTCTTTAAGATACTCCTCATCAATAGTTTTATAGGAGTCTCTATCTGGTTTTCCATTGCTAAAATCCTCACTGCGCTCAATTAGTCTTTCCGTTCCATTACTGTGAAGAACAACCTTCTTTTTTAGAATCTCTCCATAGGTCTCAGGTTTGTCAATAAAAAAGCCTCCTTTACAGGTTGCCTCTTTGGGGTTATCTTTGTTAAGAATTATATCCAGATTGTTTATAGGATAGGGAGCGCTGTAAACACGTTCAAATATTCTTTTTGTAAAGCCCTGAAGCGTGTCAGTATCCCCGGTAAAGAAAGGAATGACCCTGGAACCGTTTCCGCTAAAAACAATCTTATCAGGCATTTGCAAGTTCTTGGCCTTCATCAGTTTTGCCAGGTGATAAATAATAGCTGTGTAGAAGAGGACAAATACTATTCTTTGACTATCATCCTCCATGAGTTTTTTATTCAGATTGGTATTTTCAGCCAGTTGTACACCGGCCTTTCTCACACTTTTATTGTGCTTAAGTGAGAATAAAAAGGAAGCAATATCGGCAGAATTTTTATTTGATTCCATTTCATGGAAGATTGTGAATAGATCATCATTTTCGCTAATCTTTTTCAATAATTCTTGCTTGATATCGCCCTTGAATTGGCGGATAATGCCATTCTTCACCCGGTTATTCTCAGCATAGCCATCTCCAAAAATAGAGTTTGCTGCAAAACGGAATGAAGTAATATAATCAACTTCACCAGATCCTGAAATCACAATATCCGTCGTTCCACCGCCTATGTCAATGGTTACCAGGTTGCTTGCATCCCCATCTTTAATATAATACTGAAAGGGTGCTACAGATTCAGTAATAGTGATAATATTGCTTTCTGCTCCGCCAAAGAATTTTTCATAGGCCTCGCTCCAGGCTGTTTTAAGGTTATTGTACCTGGATCTTTCCATACTAACCGGATAGAACCAACGGATTTTGGTTCTCGGTAAACTGCCATTACACAGGATCACCTTATTCCGGATTAGATACATCAGGGAATCAATATAGGCCTGGGCCTGTTTCTGGTTATTTGCGTCGTCGGACCACTTTAAATCCGTTATGGTTTCGTTGTAGTCAAAGCTTGGTCTCTTTTCGTAGAGTTCATCCAGGCTTGCTTTTTCAAAAGGATATGTATCAAGCCAGTTAATATTTTCGCCAAAAGAAAGCGCAGTACGCATCGGCAGTTTAAACTCATCATCTGTGTATTCCGGGATATACTCTTCATCGAATACCTGCCTCATAGCATATTCTCCTCCGTGCAAGCAGTGCACCTGCTTTTCGCCGATCTGCCCTTTAGAAATGTCAAAAGTTTTGATGTCCATTCCTGTGCTGACCTTATATTCAATGTGTGTGTTTGTGGTTCCGAAGTCAACGGTAAAAGTAAATTCCTTATCTCCCTTTTTCGGGGCAAGCGCAGGAATAAGAATCCCGCTTACTTCTCCATAGCTTATCCGGATGTAATCGAAACCTGACTTTTCGAGCGAATAATTTTTAAGCTGAAAGTTATTAATGTGTGTTTCATTTCTAACAGAAAAGCGTGTATTCGAATCATCAATCGATGCATTTCTTTTCATGTATTTTGCATCGTACTTCTCTTTCTCACTATAATTACAGACCAGGCCAA
>Ga0255365_10432_pt1 | contig 10783 bp, 11 predicted proteins | sample ANMaggSeSYBR01J3_FD_182089 | JGI IMG/M metagenome (GOLD analysis project Ga0255365, IMG submission 182089) | Sediment cell enrichment communities from methane seep in Santa Monica Basin, California, United Staets - ANME aggregate JGI... | ecosystem: Environmental > Aquatic > Marine > Cold seeps >... | reverse complement strand
AGATATGACTTGTAACCGCTGCTGTAGTATAAATCCACATGGCAAACAACGCAAACCACGAGAAAAACTGGACAACAGCAAGCTGCTTCATTGTAGCCGGCATCTTAAACAAATCATTAATTACGACCACAAAACCGTTTTTATTTTTTCCTTTTCCGATTAAGCTTCCTGTAATTATTTGTACTATTCCAAAAACTAATAATCCAAACCCAAGAATATACAATTCTGCCTCAATCTTAAAATAATAAACCAGGTATGATAAGATTGCGCCTGCAATCATCCAAAATACACTGCTTTTCAAAAATCTTGAAGCAGGAAGTATCTCATCGGCTTCTTTAATGTTTTGTTTTAAATCAGCCTCTTCTTCATGGAACTCTTTCATTTCTTCGGGAGAATATTCTTTTGTCTTGAGCACCGTCCAAAGCACAGCAACAAGGAAGACTGCGCCACCGATATAAAAAGAATATTTTACTGATGGTGGAATTTGTCCTTCCGGGGCAGTATTGGCAATATTTAACCAATTGGTCATTATATAAGGTAAAGCCGAAGCTACTACTGCGCCTGTTCCAATAAAAAAACTTTGCATAGCAAAACCTTTTGTTCGCTGGTCAGATGGAAGCATATCCCCAACAAACGCCCTGAAAGGTTCCATTGAAATATTAATCGAAGCATCCATTATCCAGAGCATACCTGCTGCTACCCATAAAACGGGTGAATTAGGCATTATTAAAAGGGCAATTGATGCAAGGATTGCTCCTGTCAGGAAATATGGACGTCTTCTTCCCAATCTTCCCCATGTGTTGTCGCTCATGTGCCCGATAATGGGCTGAATAATTAATCCTGTTACCGGTGCGGCAATCCAGAGGATCGGTATATCTTCAACATTAGCTCCTAAAGTTTCAAATATCCGGCTGACATTGGCATTCTGCAAAGCAAATCCAAATTGAATTCCTAAAAATCCAAAGCTCATGTTCCATATTTGCCAGAAGCTTAGACGAGGTTTTTGTTTCATAGGGGAGAAGTTATACGTTATATGTTATATGTTATTTGTTATTTAATGCTGAGTTTATAGGGAGCAACAAATTTATAAATGCATAATTTACAAAAATAAGGATAATATATAGAATGGAACTTGCCGAACCTCAAAGTTTGTAACTTTGAGGAAATACGACACATAAAGTCTGCGACTTTAATGATATTGTTATTGCTGAAAAAAGTTATAATTGGAATATAAAAAATAAAAAGGGCGTCATTAAAAATAACACCCTTATAAGTACCCGGGGCGGGACTTGAACCCGCACGACCTTACGGTCAAGGGATTTTAAGTCCCTCGTGTCTACCAATTCCACCACCCGGGCAGCCTTTCAAAAAAATGTCTCCCGCGTTTGAGAGACTAAGTTAGAGCGAAAGACGGGATTCGAACCCGCGACCCCGACCTTGGCAAGGTCGTGCTCTACCAGCTGAGCTACTTTCGCTTATCAAATTTGAAGGTGCAAAATTAAATACTTTTTTGTTTATCGCAATAAAAAATTAAGTTTTTTCATCCGATTTTGTAAAATTGCCTTTAAAACTTTAAAGAAAGAAACATTTATGCGGGAATAAATGTCCATTTAAAAAACTGGAGCATAACAATAATGAACATACAAGACATTCTCGATTGTTACATCATTTTAGCTCATTTTCAGTTACTTTAATAATTTTTCCTTGCTCTCGGATGATAAGTCATAATAGTCTCCCGTAAGTACTCCCTGTCAAGGTGAGTATAAATTTCAGTCGTTGTAATTGACTCGTGCCCTAACATTTCCTGTACTGCACGTAAATTGGCGCCGCCTTCGATAAGGTGTGTGGCAAACGAATGACGGAAGGTGTGAGGACTGATTGTTTTATGCAACCCGATTCGTTCTGCCAGGTTTTTTATAATCAGAAAAACCATAACACGGGACATTTTTGCCCCTCTTCTGTTTAAAAACAAAATGTCGCTGCTGTTTTTTTTTACATTTAGATGATTTCTGATATTATCGATATAAATATTAATATTTTTTATTGCAACATTGCCAATCGGTACTAATCTTTCCTTGTCACCCTTGCCTGTTATTTTAATAAATCCGTCATTAAAATACAGGTTGGATATTTTTAAACCAATTAGTTCAGATACCCTTAATCCGCAACCGTATAAAGTTTCGAGCATAGCTTTATTTCTCGTTCCTTCAGGTGTGCTAAGGTCAATAGCATTTATCAGACTGTTTATTTCTTCAATATCTAAAGTGTCGGGTAATTTCCGTCCGGTTCTTGGGGCTTCAAGTAATTCAGCCGGGCTTTGCGAAATAATATCTTCAAGCAAAAGATATTTGTAAAATGCCTTAATGCCTGAGATTATGCGTGCCTGGCTTGTTGCCGTCAATCCTAACTCATTTATCCATTTTATAAAATCCTGGAGTTCTGATAAAGTAACTTTTTCGGGTGAGATATTTTTGTTTTTTAAATCAAAAAACTGGGAAAGTTTTTCAATGTCATGAATATATGCTTCAACCGAATTTGTTGAAAGCGACTTTTCAAGCTTCAGGTATGCTTTAAAACCGTTTATATAATTTTGCCAAATCATTTCAACTTCCAAAATTAAGTATTTTAAAATATTTTCAAATAATTAGGTTTATTATAAGAAAAGAAATACTTTTGCACCCCGATTTTATAAACAGAATCTTTAGGAAGGTTTAATTTTAATAGACGAATACAGAAATGGCTAAAAAGAGTAAAGACGCAAGAGTTCAGGTGATATTAGAATGTACGGAGCATAAAAACAGTGGTATGCCCGGAACATCAAGGTATATCACAACCAAAAACAAAAAAAATACTCCCGAAAGGCTTGAACTCAAAAAATTCAATCCTATTTTAAAGAAATACACAACTCATAAAGAAATTAAATAATATTTGTTATGGCTAAGAAAGTTGTTGCTACATTACAAACAGCAGGTAAAAGTTATACAAAGGTGATAAGGATGGTTAAATCACCTAAAACCGGTGCATATACATTTAAGGAAAATATTGTTCATGTTGAACAGGTAAAAAATTTCTTAGCTAAGAAATAAATAATCGATATGATATTTGTATTTGTTAAGCTTTTTCCTGTTTAGGGAAGGAGCTTTTTCTATTTATATAAATTGGCATTTATGGGTTTATTTAAAGTTTTTTCAAGAGAAAAAAAAGAAAAGCTGGATAAAGGATTATCTAAAACTAAAGAAAGTGTTTTTACTAAGCTTTCAAGAGCCGTTGCCGGCAAATCAAAAGTTGATGATGAGGTTCTGGATAATCTCGAGGAAATTCTTGTTACTTCCGATGTTGGAGTTGATACTACGCTTAAAATCATTGCAAGAATAGAAGAACGAGTTTCGCGTGATAAATATCTTGGTACATCAGAATTGAATACTATTCTTAAAGAGGAGATTGCTGAGTTGTTACAAGATAACAACAAAGAAGAACCGGTTGATTTTTCAATTCCCGAAGGTATTCATCCTTATGTTATTCTAATTGTTGGTGTGAATGGAGTTGGTAAAACCACCACTATCGGTAAGTTAGCTTACCAGTTCAAACAAGCAGGGAAATCGGTATTAATAGGAGCAGCCGATACTTTCCGTGCTGCGGCAGTTGACCAGTTGGTTATCTGGGCCGAACGTGCAGGCGTGCCTATTATAAACCAGGGAATGGGTGCCGATCCTGCCTCTGTAGCATTCGATACGCTTAAGTCAGCGCTGTCGAGAGATGTGGACGTAGTAATTATTGATACGGCAGGAAGGCTGCATAATAAAGTTAATCTTATGAATGAGTTATCGAAGATAAAGCGTGTGATGAAAAAGATTATACCTGATGCTCCGCATGAAATCCTGCTGATTCTTGATGCCTCTACCGGGCAAAATGCCATTGAACAGGCACGACAGTTCACTGCTGCAACCGAAGTGAATGCCATTGCCCTGACCAAGTTAGACGGAACCGCAAAAGGCGGTGTTGTGATTGGAATATCCGACCAGTTTAAGGTGCCTGTAAAATATATCGGTATTGGAGAAAAAATGGAAGACATTCAGGTGTTTAATCGTATGGAATTTGTTGATAGCCTGTTTAATTAATTTTAGATTTTAGATTTGAAATTAGAAATCATATTTTGATAAAATCTATATTTTGCAAACCAAACCTTCAAAGAAAAAAATCAATATTATCTCGCTCGGATGTTCAAAAAATCTTGTGGATTCAGAGGTTTTAATGGGACAGCTTAAAGCAAACGGGCTGGAATTCGCTTTTGAAGAAAAGGGAACAAATGCCGATGTTGTGGTAATAAATACATGCGGTTTTATAAATGATGCAAAACAAGAATCCATCGATACTATACTTCAGTATGTTAATGTAAAGAAAAAAGGTTTAATAGAGAATGTTTATGTGATGGGATGTCTGTCGGAGCGCTACAAAGATGAGCTAAGTAAAGAAATACCGGATGTTGACAAGTATTTTGGTGTAAACAATATTAAGCAAATTGTTAGTGAATTAGGAGGAAAGTATAAGAAAGAAATTATCAGCGAAAGAAAATTAACTACGCCAAGTCATTATGCCTATCTTAAAATAGCTGAAGGCTGCAACCGAAGATGTACATTTTGCGCCATTCCATTAATAAGAGGGAAACATATTTCAAGACCAGTAGAGGAAATTATTGATGAAGCGAAAAGGCTTGTAAATAAAGGCGTAAAGGAAATCATTCTTATTTCTCAGGATTTAACTTATTATGGCATCGACCTTTATAAAAAGAACAACCTCGCCCGTCTTCTTAATTCATTGTCCGAAATCGTAGGGTTGGAGTGGATAAGGCTGCATTATACATATCCTGCCGGCTTCCCCGAAGAAGTTTTACATCTGATGAATGAAAAGCCGAATATTTGCAATTACATTGATATTCCTGTTCAGCATATCAATAATCGAATTCTCGGCTTAATGCAACGTGGGCATTCAAAATCGGAAACCATACGATTGCTTGAGAATATTCGGAAAATCCTTCCCGATGCTGCTTTGAGGACTACTTTAATTATAGGTTTCCCCGGTGAGACACAAGAGGAATATCAAGAACTTGTACGGTTTGTGAAGGATTTTGAATTTGATCGTCTGGGAGTTTTTGCTTATTCGCCGGAGGAAGGAACAAAATCTTTTAAATTGAAGGATAATGTTAATGCGCAGATTAAAAATGATAGAATTGAACAGTTAATGGACATTCAGCAGTCTGTTTCACTAAAGTTAAATAAAAACAGGATCGGAAAAACTTTTAAAACTCTTATTGACAGGAAAGAAGACGATTATTATATAGGCAGAACAGAATACGACTCCCCGGAAATAGATAATGAAGTATTAATATCCTCACCTGAAATACCTTTACAAATTGGCGAATTTTATTCTGTTAAAGTTTCAGATGCAGAATATTTCGACCTTTTCGGAAAAGTGCCCCATTTTTAAGCTTTAAACTAAAATTTGTACTATTTATCCCCACTGACGAAAAATTATACGAAAATGGATAATTTTTCAACTTTTTTACATTTTTATATAAAGATCGTAATATACTCATTATTAAGGCAATCATGGCTATTCGGATAGTTTACTGAATATATAATCATTAATGGTTATTTCATAATAATGAGGTAATCAGTCAGATGCAATTTTTGGCACATTGATTGATTTAAGGGAGGCAGTTCTTTGATACAAAAAACATCAAACTTTTAAATTTAATCTGATAATTTTTCATGGTGGTTAATTTTTATTTGTAAAATTTGGTTTTGGTTGGTTAATTAGGTCAGAAGTTCCTTTTCTACTAAAGGTCTCTGACCTTTTTTTTTTATTTAATAAATTTTTATTGAAATCGTACTTAAAATTTTCTTATTTTTCAACCGTTTTATAATTTAGCTATTAACTCCTGTTTTTTTAGTATTAAATTTTGCAACAACAAAATAGAATTTAATAAAACCAATTAATGAGAATAATTCTCACCATATTCTTTATTTGTAATATCATTTTTAATATCAATGGGCAGGAAATGCTGGGTGTGATTAATAGTAATTATGCCGGCATTTATGGCATCAGTCTTAACCCATCCTCCATGGTGGGTTCAAAATTATATATGGATTACAATTTGCTTTCTTGTAATATGTTTGTCGATAATAATTATATGTTTATTGATAGGAGCGACTTTGTGAAGTTGTTTTATAAAGGCGTTATTCCTGTATATCGCACATCAGAGAATGAAGCAAGAGATTTCGATATATACAGGGATAAGGATTATTACCACGGTTTTCAAAATATACGGCTTACAGGTCCGGGAGGTATGTTGGTTTACGGTAAGCATGCTTTTGGAATTTTTACCGCTTTCAGATCAAATACTTTTTTTAATAAACTTCCGAAGGATATGGGAATATTTTTATATGAGGCTATTGATTTTGACGAACAACAGAAGATCGATTGGAGCCATGATAAAACAATCCGTTTTGGATCCGTATCATGGTTTGAATTAGATTTAAGTTATGCTTATAATATTCATCGTTATAAATGGGAATACTGGTCAGTTGGAATTTCAATAAAACCATTGTTTGGTATATCCGGATTGTATTCAAATGTGTATAATGTTGATTATTTTGTTCAACATGATGATACGGCATTTATAAGAAATTTGGACTTTAATTATTCGTACTCACTTCCTGTAAATTACAATGATAATACTCGTGAAGGCCCATTATTCAGAGGTTTTGGTTTCGGCGTTGATTTAGGTGTTACTTATATGCACACTACTAAAGGTCATTCGAATAAATATTTTGGTAAATTATGCGCTCAACGATACGATGATTATAACTATAAAATCGGATTATCAATATTGGATCTCGGTTATATTAAATTCACAAAAAAAGCAGAGGTGCGCAGTTTTAATGAAACAGGTACAAATTGGTACAGGTCCGCAGATACTTTACCAACAGGTTCAATAAATGAGATTAATTATAAATTAGACCATTATTTTTCAGATTATCCCGGACAATCAATAACTGATGATAAATTTGTTATATATACTCCTCTTGCGGTTAGTTTGCAATTCGATTATCATTTAAATAAATTCGTTTACCTTAACGGTACGGTGATATATGGTTTTGGGCTTGGCGACAATTTTGTTAAACGCCCGTCAGTTGTTGCTTTTACACCGCGGTATGAAAAAACCAGGTGGGAAATTGCAATGCCTCTTTCTTTTGTTAACTGGGATTTTTTAGATCCTCATATTGGTGTTGCTATCAGGTATGGCAACTTTTTTATGGGTATGGATAGAATAAACAGCTTTTTAGGTTTTAGTGATTTTTCGGAATTTGATTTTTATATTGGTCTAAGACTTAATCTTTCCGGAAATTTAAGAATGGATTATTTCAAAGGTAATTGCGGGAAAAATAAATTACATAATATTGAAATGTTCGATTTCAGGAACTTTTAAATATTTCTGTTTTATTATATTTGTGCAAATTTTTATATTCCTAAAATTAAAAGTATAAATTATGAGAATTAATGTAATTAGCCTGTTTTTTATTAGCCTGTTTATAGTTAGTTCATGCACCCGGCAAATTAAATATGAGCAATTAGAAGAAAAAGAGGGGAGAATGTATTACAAAAGCAAACCCTTCTCGGGAAGCTGTTCTGATTATTACCAGGATAAAAAATTAAAAGCTAAAATGAATTATTATGACGGTTATCTTAACGGATTATATATTTCATACTATAACAATGAGAATAAAGAATATGAGGGAACATACAAACAAGGTGACAGGACAGGGAACTGGAAGCGATTTTACGAAAATGGAAATATTTATTTAGAAGGAGACTTTAAAGACGGGGAAAAAGACGGTTTGTGGAAATATTGGTATAATGACGGACAAATGGAATATGAAGGAAATTGGATAAGCGACAGCCAGGATGGTGTTTGGTATAGCTGGTACAGGAACGGGCAATTACATTCCGAAGTTCAATGGAAAGACGGTGTGCAGCATGGGAAAGAAACCAAGTTTTATGAGAACGGAAACGTCAGGAGTGAAGGGCTATTTGAAAATGGAAAGCAAACAGGAACGTGGAAGTGGCTTTATGAAAACGGGAAAATTGAATCCGATGAAAACTGGAAGGATGGGTTTCCACATGGTACTGTTACAAATTATTATGAATCGGGACAAAAGAAAAAAATAGTGGAGTGGGAAAATGGCAAGAAAAACGGGATGTTTAAAGAATGGGATGAAAACGGTAAAATTATTAAGGAAGAATTATATAAATATGGCGATTTGGTAAAGAGTAATTAAAAAAAAACCGGTTTCAAACGAACCGGTTTTTTTTAAGTATATCTTTATTTTTAATTCAATTTGAATAATATGGGCATATTGAACTGAACCCTGACAGGTTTACCTCTTTGTTTTCCGGGAACCCATTTCGGCATATTTTTAATAACACGAATAGCTTCTTCGTCGCAACCGCCGCCAATTCCTCTCATTATTTTAACATCGGTAACCCTTCCATCTTTTTCAACCACAAATGTAACGAAAACCCTTCCCTGTATTCCACTCTCACGCGCCATTTGCGGATACTTAATATTCTCGTTCAGGTACTTGATTCGTGCAACATCACCTCCCGGAAATGTCGGCATTGCCTCAACTACTGTAAATATCTGTGCTTCTCCTTCTTCTTCGTCTTCTTCAACAGGTACATATTCTTGTACTTCAGTTTCTTGGTCGGCTTCCACATCAATTTCAATTTCATCCTCAATTTCTATGTCATCCTCTACTATTTCTATAATAGTTGTTTGTTGAGGAGGTTTTGGTGGTGGAGGTGGTTTTTCATGTTGGGTGATCTCTATAATTTCTTCAGGCGTATCATCAACTACCCTGGTCATACTGATCATCTCGGTTTTTTCATAGCTTTTCCATTCAAAAGCCAAAAGAATAACAGCAATGGCTAAAATTAATCCGATTTCGGTGAAAATAGTCTTTTTGCTTTCCAGATCGGCTTTAGGTGATTTCTTTGTATCTTTCATCTTTAGATTACTTAAAGTTCAAATCTATTAATTACAGGTGGCTAAATTATGAATAAATATTTAAAATACCAATAAATTATCCGTTTTATTAACGTTTTATTATATTCAATATTGTTATCAAACCCTTAGCCTTAGCTAAAAAGACCTGACAGGTTTAACTTACCAGGATGCTTAAAATGTATCAATATGACAAGCAGTCAATTAAAAAAACCTGTCAGGTCTCAATCACTCTAAGATTCAATAAGTTCTTTATATGCTGAAGCATCTAATAGTTCTTTTATCTCATCAGTATCCGATATCTTTATTTTAATGATCCATCCTTCGCCATAAGGATCTGAATTTATAACTTCAGGACTTGATTCAAGCATTTCATTAAACTCAACTACTTTACCCGATATTGGCATAAACATATCGGAAACAGTTTTTACTGCTTCTATTGTTCCGAAAGCTTCTTCTATATCTAAGGTTTCATCAAGGGTCTCAACTTCAATAAACACTATGTCTCCCAGTTCTTTTTGGGCGAAATCGGTAATACCTATAAAAGCTTCTTCGCCTTCAACCCTTATCCATTCATGGTCTTTTGTGTACTTTAGATTCTCAGGAATATTCATGATTATTAATTTAAATTATTGTCCCAAAATTACTAAAATATATATTTAAAAAACAAGCAACATGATAAAAAAAGTTATTTGTTATATGTTACATATTCTAAATATTCTGCCTGTTTTTGAATTTCGCTTGAAACACTGTTATAACAGACTGTACAAAACCACCTTTTTACCTACAAAATTTTGTTAGTAGAAAGCCCAAACATATACCCGGTAAAATGAATAAAAAAAAGCACAGGCGGACAAGTGCTCATAGTGAATAGGAATTATTAAATTTGTACCAAAAATAATTCATATAAAGTCAAAAGTCCGCAATCCTCTGTTCAAATCATGGAAATATATATAAAAGGCATAGGAAATATTTCACCGCAGAATACATTCAATAATGATTTTTTTTTAGAAGAAATTGCAGAATACAGCGATGAGCATCTCAAATGTATTGAACCCGATTATAAAAAGTATATAAAGCCCGTGTTATTACGACGAATGAGCAGGATAATCAAAATGGGAATATATGCTGCTAAAATTTCTCTTGATGATGCCGAAGTATCTATCCCTGATGCAATAATAACAGGTACCGGTTTGGGTTGTATTGAAGATACCGAAAAGTTCCTGTTTTCAATGATTAAAGACAACGAATCATTTCTGCCACCTACCCCTTTTATTCAATCAACACATAACACCATAAGTTCTCAAATTGCACTTTTGCTGAAATGCCATAATTATAACAACACTTATGTACATCGTGGAATATCTTTCGAAAGCGCTTTGATAGACAGTATGATGTTATTAAAGGAAAATTTCGCAAATAATGTTTTAACAGGTGGTGCCGACGAAATAACTCATAACTCTTTTCTTATTACAAAACGTTTAGGACACTGGAAAAATCCGGAAATCAGAATTAAGGAATGATTAATATTTCGGTAATGGTTATAAATTAATATGTTTATTATTGGTTTATCCGCTCGCTTGTTAAGTTTTACAATATCAGGAATAAATTGTGTTTTTAAAATTTTTGCTCCGAGCCACAAAACGAATGATGATGATGTATGGTATTCTCCGCACAAATGTTTGTATAAAGCAAAATCTTTATTTTCAAAATAATTTT
>Ga0255365_10431_pt1 | contig 10801 bp, 4 predicted proteins | sample ANMaggSeSYBR01J3_FD_182089 | JGI IMG/M metagenome (GOLD analysis project Ga0255365, IMG submission 182089) | Sediment cell enrichment communities from methane seep in Santa Monica Basin, California, United Staets - ANME aggregate JGI... | ecosystem: Environmental > Aquatic > Marine > Cold seeps >... | reverse complement strand
TATCAATACGTCGGGAATGGAGGGAATCTTTTATTAACCCTTAATGCATTTAATTTCATCAATGAATTAGGTATTGAACCGAATCCTCCTGAAACAAGGTATAAAAAATGCAAAGACACAGGTTACGGACGCAAGCTCGGACTACATGCTTTCAGAAGTCATCCGGTTTTTGAAGGATTAAACGGAGGAGCTTATATTTTCAAACCCATTAAGGATACTGTTGTCAGACAAACCGGTTATTTTGAAGATAACATTCCTCAAAACGGAGCAGTTGTTGCAGTTGACTGGGATTATATTTTTATCAGGGAAAATAAAAAGCTAATTATCGAATACAATGTTAACCGGGGAAAAGTGCTCGCTGTCGGGGCTTATACATACTTTAGCCAGCCTAATCTTAACAGACAACACCTCGAATTATTCATCACAAACGCAATTGATTATTTGGTTTCTGAAAAAGCAGACATTCCTGTTTATTACTGGACATATTATGAGCAGACTGTTATTCCCTTTGAATCGGAATATCCTGAATTTCTTGAGAGAGAACCTAAACCCTGGGTTACGCATAAAGATAATATGCTTTTATCGAAGGGAAAGGCAACTGAAAATTACTGGGACGTGGCAGGACAAAGAATGCTTATTATGGGAAAAGAAAACGGCGGGATTGATGAAGTCTGGTCACATCCGTTTATGGCTTTCAGGGATTATGAAGCCGGTATTAAATTCGAAAACATTGATTCTGTTATCTGGCTGAATAACATGTTTCCAAAAATTGAAGTGAGACCGGAATCATTTACACGGATATACAATTTCGAAAACAGTGTTATCAAAGAAATAATTTCAGCTTCAATCATTGAGCCTGTCGGAGTAATACATTATGAATATAAAGGGGAAAAGCCTTCAGAAATGTTTATAAAATTCAAAAGTAATTTAAGGCTCATGTGGCCTTATTCGGAAAAAGTATTTAAAACGATAAGACATTCTTATAATATTGCATTAAACGGGATGCTAATAACCGATGAAAGCCGGGACTTTTCCTGTTTTATCGGCACTAACAAAGAACCGGAATATCAGGTTATCGGACAGTATGAAAATTTCCCAATTACCTGGTATGAAGGCACAAACGGAGAAAAATATACTGATGTCAATGTAATAGCTTCAGACGATTTTCAGGCAGCCGGTCTTTTCCTTTTCAAACTTGAACAAGACGAACAGTTCGACATTGTTATATCGGCAAGCAATGTTAATCAGGAAGAAACTATAAATAATTATATTAAAGCTATTTCAAACCCACAAAAAATCTGTAACAATACAAAAGATTACTACCGGGAGTTCCTGTCGGGTTCTTTGGAAATAATTACTCCTGACAGCACATTTAATGAAGGATACAAATGGGCGCTTATAGCAACCGACCGCTTTTTTGTTAACACGCCCGGATTAGGCAAATCGCTGGTAGCCGGTTATTCAACCACCAACTCAGGCTGGAGCGGGGGACATAAAATTTGTGGCAGACCCGGATATGCCTGGTATTTTGGCAGGGATGGCGAATGGAGTGGCTTTGCTTTGTTAGATTACGGTGATTTTGAAAAAGTAAAGGCTATTCTCGAAATGTATCAAAAACTCCAGGATTTGAATGGAAAAATTTATCACGAAGTAAGCACATCGGGATTTGTGCATTACGATGCTTCTGACGCAACACCTCTTTACTTAATCCTGGCGGGTAAATACCTGCGACATTCCGGCGATATAGATTTTATCAGAGAAAGCCGGACAAACATTAAAAAAGCTATTGACTTTTGTTTTTCAACTGATACGGATGGAGACCATCTGATTGAAAACACCAACGTTGGTCATGGATGGGTGGAAGGCGGAAGTTTATTCGGCTCTCATTCCTCGCTTTACCTTACATCATGCTGGGCAGCCGCCCTCGATGAAGCTGCTTACATGGCAAATGCACTAAATTTAACGGATGAAATGAAACTCTATCAGAAAGAAGCAGAAATAGTCAAAGAAATTATTAATAATGATTTCTGGAATGAAGAAAAACAGTTTTTTTATCATGGTAAATTTATTGATGAAACATATCATACAGAACCTACGATAATGCCTGCTATTCCGCTTTATTTCGGTCAGATAGAAAAGGACAAAGCTGTGCCTGTTATCACTGAGTTTGCAAAAAACGGATTTACTTCCGATTGGGGTTGCAGAATAGTAAAAGAAGAAAGTTCCCTTTTTAATCCCGAAGGCTATCATACAGGAAGTGTATGGCCGTTATATACCGGGTGGACAGCGTTAGCTGAATACAATAACGGGAATTACATCCAGGGATTTTCTCATATTATGAACAACCTGTTAATATATCAAAACTGGGGACTTGGCTTTGTTGAAGAGGTTATGAATGGTGAGGTTTATGAACCTTCCGGTGTTTGCAGGCACCAGTGCTGGTCGGAAACTATGGTTTTACAGCCTGCTATTGAAGGCATGTTAGGGCTTAACCCCGATGCTTTAAGCCATACACTTTGCTTATCACCCAAGTTTCCGGCAAACTGGGATTCCGTCCAGGTAAAAAACATCAGGATAGGGAACCACTTTGTTAGTTTCAAGAAAAAAAGGAAAAATAATATTGTTACTTATCACTTTACTCACAAAGGACCTTCGTCTTTAAAATTAATATTTAATCCGGTTTTCCCCGAAGGAACAATTATCAAACAATTAACAGCAACAGGAAATTTTGAACCTAAGAACCTGGACACTGAAGAACCGGCAATGATTAACATTGATAAAGAAATAACTCTTGAATATTCGATTGAAAAAGGGATTAAAGTTTTACCAATTATAAACAGACCCAATCCCGGAGATAAGTCCAAAGGTTTACGAATAATCGGTGACGGATTGGAAAACAACATATATTTTGTTTCTTTGGAAGCTCAAAGCGGAGCAACAGAAACATTTAAAGTATATGCAAACAACTGGGAAATTGATAAAATTAAAAACGGTAAAATTTTAAGTCAGAAAGGTGATATTTACAAAATACAGGTTAAATTTGACGAATCTGATTCTAAATATAATAAGCAAGAAGTAAAGATACATTTGAGTTTGTTCTAAAAAACAAAAGAAATAAAAAATGCCACAAAAACACCAAGGCACTAAAATACACAAAACATTGAATTTAAATCAGATAATTTTGGTGGGATTTTGTGATTTGGTGCTTTAGTGGCGAAAAAGGGCTTTTTAGATTGAGCTCATATTTGGAATGATTTAAAAATGAAAAGTAAAAAAACCATAATAGGCGCTATTGCCGTAAGTTTAGCTTCAATGATGTGGGGATTTGACGGAGTGGTGCTTACACCGCGTCTTTATAATCTTAACGTTGTTTATGTGGTTTTTGTCCTGCACCTGATCCCATTCCTGATAATGAATATTTTTCTTCATAAAGAGTACAGGCATTTAAAATCGTTCACATCTCAGGATTATCTCACGTTTTTCCTTGTAGCGCTTCTCGGTGGAGCCATTGGAACACTTGCCATCGTAAAAGCATTGTTCCTTATAGATTTCAGGCATCTTACCGTAGTTGTTCTGTTGCAAAAACTTCAGCCGGTATTTGCAATAGCCTTAGCGGTTTTTCTTTTAAAAGAAAGATTAAAAAATAAATTTATACTTTGGGCATCCGTTGCCGTTGTTGCCAGTTATTTTCTTGTTTTCGGATTCAACCTACCCGATTTTAATACAGGAGCCAACACTATATATGCAGCTTTATACTCCTTGTTAGCTGCTTTTTCCTTTGGTTGTTCCACAGTATTCAGTAAAAAAATCTTATTGAAATATTCTTTTTACACAGGAACTTTTTACAGGTATGGCTTTACTACACTTATCATGCTGATATTCGTCACTGTTGCAGGAAAATTCAATCAGTTTTCAGTTACAACTAACGAAAACTGGATGTTTTTTCTCATCATTGCATTTACAACCGGCTCAGGCGCTATATTCCTTTTTTATTATGGCTTGGTACGGATAAGGGCGATTATCGCTACAATTTGTGAACTTTTCTTTCCTATCTCTGCCATATTTTTCGATTACATTGTAAACGGAAAAATTCTTTCTCCGGTGCAATGGGTAGCAGCAGTATTAATGATATTTTCTATCATAAAATTAAATGAACAAAATTCTAAATAGTGCCTGTCCATAAAGTCATTAGTAACTAATCAGTGATTGAATTGAATTTCGTTATATTGTTAAAATCAGAAAATAAATACCAATTATCCCCTTCTGGAAGGGGTGTAGGGGTAGGAATATATACAAATACTATTTATTTTCTGATTTTTCATTGGCACACTGATTAGTTACAGTCATTGAAACAAAAAAACTTAAATGAAAATAAAAATGCGTATAGATAAAATATTTATATTTGTATCAAATAAAAATCAACACTTATGAAAAAATTTTTACTTCTAATTTTAGCAGCGGGCATGTTTTATTTTTCTAATGCCCAGTATAAGGTAGTTAATGTTCCTGATCACGTAAAAAACATAAAAGTTAAAGTTCAGGAACCCTCACCCTCCCCCACCGGTAGCGGATCAACAGTTACAATTATCGGACAAAAGCTTGATGGAGTCACTATAGGGCAAACCATTCATGATATTCAAACCTTCGGGTCACTCCAGAAACGAATGCATGCTTACCAGGATGGTACAATAGGAGCAATATGGATGATGGCATTTGATATACCGAATTGGGCTGACAGGGGAACAGGATACAATTTTTATGACGGAAACAGTTGGGGACCTTATCCTTCTGTAGGTCTTGAAACAATGCGTACCGGATATCCCTGCTATGTTCCTTTTGGCGAAAACGGTGAAATCACAGTATCCCACTATCTTGCCGATCCATACTGGGGTTTGGTTCTTAATAAAAGAGAAGAAAAAGGGACAGGAGAGTGGGAAGAGTTTTATCTTGCCGGACCTGAAAATGTTAGTATTGTTTGGCCCATATTAGTAACCAATGGTACTGATAACACTAACATTCACATCCTTGCACTTACGTATGGCGGTATTTACATGGGACAGGATGGTGCATTGTTATATTACCGTTCGCTCGATGGTGGAAACACCTGGGATATTGAGCATTATTTTTTCAATGAACTCGGACCCGATTATTTTACAAATATTGGTGCTGACGAGTATTCGTGGGCACAACCTAAAGGCGAAACTTTAGCGTTTTCTGTAGGATTCAGTCACCAAAACGGGTACGTGATGAAGTCGTATGATAACGGTGATTCATGGGAACAAATCCTTGGTTACGAAAACCCCTTTACTCCTTATGCCGGAGGTGAAACACCAACTTATGGCGGTGGTGACGGCTCACAGGCAATAGCACTTGACTCTGATGGCAATGCGCATGTTGCTTTCGGAAGAATGTGCCATGTTTACGGGGATGATGGGACATTGTATTTTTACCCCTGGACAGAAGGATTAATTTACTGGAATGAAACAATGGCACCTCTTGATACTACTATTATCAGCTCTTATACGCTGGATCACCTGATAGCAAACGGCAACCTGATAGGATGGGCAATCCCGTTTGGTGGAGATTCAACAATTATTGATTTCGGCGATTACAATTGCTCTCTTACATCATTCCCTCAACTGAATATTGACGATAATAACAGAATTTTTGCCTTATGGTCGGCTATATCGCCAGGCTATAACAACGGAGAGATGAATTACAGGCATATTTGCGGGAGGGCTTCAGTTGACGGAGGAGCAACATGGGAACAAATCAAAGATTTTAATACCGAGATGCTTTATATTTTCTCTGAATGTGTTTACCCTGCTATGTCAACAGCATTTACCGATGATCACGTTCATTTTATTTTCCAGATGGATACTGAACCGGGGTTACATAATACTTCTGGAGGTCATGCACCCACTGATAATAGCATTGTTTATATGAAGCACCCGACAGGTACCTTTATCGGAACAGACGAACAAATTGCCGAACCTTCCGTTGATTTTAGTTTATCGCAGAATTACCCTAATCCATTCCGTGATCAGACATTTATTGTTGCAACATTGGGAAAAGACAGTTATCTTTCAATGAAAATTCTGAATGTAATAGGTCAGGAAGTAAGGTACGTTGATTTTGGATTAGTTAATAAAGGTGAATTCAGGTTTAATATCAGAAAAGAAAATCTGCCCGAAGGCATTTATTATTATACCGTGAGTAACGGACAGCATGATATGACAAGGAAAATGATTGTTTATTAATTTTATGAAACAAACATGGCAAGGCAATCCAGAAGCTTCGGGAGACACACAGGAGTGAGTGATTAAATTGTTTGTAGCGACACGCCGCGGCGTGTCGCTACAAACAATTAACATCTGACATTTCTCACTTGAGGAAACAAATTTAAGTATTTAATATTCAGTCAATAAAACTTTATGATCGCCATTTATATTTGCAGGTTTGAATTGACTACTTAGTAATTTCTACATGGGAAAATATTTTGCACCGTGCTTTAGCTCGGTGGTGAATTAAAAATAAGTAATTGGCTTTAGCCATTAATAATACTGATTAACCAAAAAACATTAATGGCTAAAGCCAATTGTTCGGTTCGATATTTTTTACCACGGCATAAATGCTGTGGCAAAAAAGATTGATAAATTTTTTGTTTTCACACAGTCTCTGAAGCGGCGGGGCAAAAAACAGATCAATTAATGAATTGGATAATTCTTCAAGTTATAATATAGTATTTCTCAAGTGAGAAATGTTAATTAACATATTACAAAATTTTAAGCACATGAAACGAACTTTACTTTTTTTAACACTATTAGGCATTGTTTTTTATTCCATTGCACAACACAAAGTCATTAAAGTTCCTGCACATCTGAGAAACAAAGCAGAAAAGGTATCGGAGAAAACACCTGATCCCACAGGCTCTGTTTCACAAGTAAACATTATCGGGCAGAAATATAACGAAGAGACTGTCGGTGAAACAATTTATGACCTGCAAACCTATAATGCATTGCAAAAGCGCATATACGCATACCCTGATGGCACCATTGGTTTAACATGGATTATGGGGTTTGAAACCGGCTCATGGTCTGACAGGGGAACGGGGTACAATTATTTTGACAGTCAGCAGTGGGATCAATACCCATCGGAGAGAATAGAGAGCGAGAATACATTTGGGACAAATTATGCACCTTACGGCGAAAATGGTGAACTTGTAGTTTCCCATTTTCTTGATGATCCACTATGGAAGCTAATGCTTTTAAAAAGAGAACAAAAAGGAGAGGGCAATTGGGAAGAATTTTATTTGTCCGGCCCTGATGATGTAAGTATTGCCTGGCCCGCAGTTATTACCAATGGTCCTGATAACACCAATATTCATGTCCTTGTGGTAACAGTAGGTGGTGAATATATGGGACAAGGCTCAGCATTACTGTATTACCGTTCATCAGACGGTGGACAAACATGGGATATCGAACACTGTTTTTTTGATGAACTCGGACCCGATTATTTCGACGGCATTCCTATTGACGGTTATTCCTGGGCTGCTCCCCAAGGCGATACAATAGCCTTTTCAGTTGGCTTTAAAACCCAGGATGGGTATATTATGAAATCTTTTGACAATGGCGATACCTGGCAGAAAATAATTGTATATGATAGTCCTTATTCACCATACCAGGGAGGAGCGACTCCAACCTATGGTGCCGGTGATATAACACAATCAGTGGCTCTGGACTCTCAGGGGAAGGCTCATCTCGTCTTTGGCAGAATGAAATACTATTATAACAATCTTGGAACTCTTTATTATTTCCCTGCAACCGAAGGTGTGATTTATTGGAATGAAAATATGGCGCCTCTTGACACTACAATTATATGTTCTTATACGCTAGATTTTCTTATTAATAATGGCAACCTGATTGGATGGGTAACTCCGAATAACGGTGATTCTACTTTAATTGGCTGGGGTAGTTATTATGTCTCCCTTACCTCCTATCCTCAAATAAATATTGATGAGCAAGACAGGATATTTGTATTATATTCAGGGGTTGCAGCAGGTTATGATAACGGGGAAAAAAACTTCAGGCATATTTTTGGAAACTCATCAAATGATGGTGGGTTGACCTGGAACGGAATAAAGGATTTTAATACTGACATTAATTATCTCTATTCCGAATGTATGTATTCGGCTATGTCGCCGACTTTTACCGATAATAAAATCCATTTCTTTTTTGAATGCGATCCTTTTCCGGGGCTTCATGTCTGGACCAATGAACATATTGCTGTAAATAACAACATTGTTTATATGTCTGCAGATATTTCATTTTTAACCGGCACAGAATATCCGGCTTTAACATTGCAGGATTTTACGGAAGTTTCTCAAAACTACCCGAATCCTTTTAACGAAAAAACATGTCTGATTGTAAAACTGCATAAAAAAAGCCATTTGCGTCTACTTATTCTGAACACGATGGGACAGGAGGTAAGAAATGAAGATTATGGTATGAAAGAAGCAGGAAAATTTATGATTGAGATTAACCGGGATAATTTACCCGAAGGTTTATACTTTTATGTAATAAGCAGCGGTGAGGATAAAAATACAGGGAAAATGATTATTCAATATTAGTTTCACATTAAAACAATTTAAAATGAAAACTATTTGTAAAATCCTTGAATACTTACGTATTATCGGGGTTATTGCCGGTATTAACCTGGCGTACTTTTTGGGAAGTGATCCGCAACAACAAATTCACATTCTCATGCCGTTTATTGTTATCAATCTTTCCGGTCTAACCGGAATTGAATCAGTCTTTTTCGGTAAAGTAGCAGTCGAATTAACAGGATATAAACCCAGTGCGTATCAACGTCAATCAGGATTCAATAATCTTGCAGTTGCTATAACGGCTATCCTTATTTTAATATTAAAATGGGGTATGTATGCCGAGATAGCGATTTTATCGGCTTCGTTAATATTTTTCTTTCTTTCTGCTATTAACCATGCCTGGTCTGCAATTAAGGAAGGAAACCGTAAATTAAAAAATCTACTTCGTCCGATAATGACAATTATTTTACTTATTTTTATAGTTCCGTTTATTATCCGTGCACTTACTTAAAATAATATTCATCGTGAAAAACTTATATTTACTTCTAATTTCATTGTTAATACTCAATCATCCGGGTGTTTATTCCCAAACCATCCCCTACCCTGTTGTTCCCGATTGGGAATCTGCAGCTAACGGACATATTGCAACAGGATTAGGGTTAGCTGATATTGACAATGACGGCTGGAAAGACCTGGTCGTTGCTAATGGTAATGACATAGAGCGACAGCACTTAGTGGTTTATTACAACAACGGCGATGGAACATTTCCATCTTCTCCCGACTGGCAATCGGACGACATTGATTATCACGGGCATCTTTCTGTTGGCGATATTAACCTTGATGGCTGGGTGGATGTGGCGGTTTCGGTCTATATCGGTCCTTCCGGTTTTAGTGATCCCGGAAAGGTTAAGGTTTATTATAACCAGGAAGGCGAATTAGAAGGAACACCCTCTTTTGAGTCTTATGAATTTTATACTTTTTCATGCGCTCTCGGCGATGCTGACGGAGACGGAGACCTTGACCTCGCCACAACAGGAGGCGAACCTTACGGTTCACTATTCGACAAAGGAAAAATATTTATCAATCGTAACGGCACTTTCAGCGAAAATCCCGAATGGACAACGGATAATGACTTCGGTTCGTTAGATGTGGACTTCGGCGACATTGACGGGAACGGCTTCCTCGATGTGGTATTTTCGAGTGAAGAAACACCGAATTACATTTTCCTGGCTGATGACAACGGCAGTATTTCCACCTCCGCTGCCTGGCAATCTTCCGAAACTTCCAATTATATCAACTCATTAGATTTTGGTCTTGTTGGTTCAGATAAAACTCCCGGCGTGGTTATGACCGGGAACAGTCAGCTTGGAGGCGATGGTAAAGTAAGGTTGTATGACTTTGGATCAGGTGTGCCTGCTACAAGTTCGGCAAGCTGGTCATCCAATCCGTTCGGTTATGGTTCGGGAATACTTTTGGCAGATGTTGACTTAGACGGCATCCTGGACCTGATATACGGAGGCTGGTGGCTGCCAATGAAAATTGCTTTGGGTGAAAATAACGGGTTTGAAATGAATCCTTCATATACATCCAATACAAGTTCAGTAGTTGAAACAATACAGATTGCCGACCTTGACAGGGACGGAATACAAACAGCAACTGAAACTTTCAACATCAACACAGACGGAATTTCAGTAATTTATCTTGAAAAACAATTAATCGAAAATATTATTTCTGTCAGTTTAAACGGCATTCCTGTCAGTAAAAGTTTTTATTGCAATGTAATAAACAAAAACTGGATATCATTTAAAGACAACCTGAAAACAGGTGACGTGATTGTGGTGGAATATGAATACAGCGACAGAGGAGATATAGTTATTTCCAACTGGGACGGCAGTAAAGGAAATTATATTTTCTATAATGATCCGACAACATCAGTTGAGCCGGGAACTTCGTTCAGTACGAAAAAATTCAGTATTTATATCGCTCCAAACCCGGTTTCAGATAAATTTACAGTAAATTATTTTTTACCGGAAAAAGCATTAATTGAAATTATACTAAGTGATTTATACGGCAGAAAGGCAGTGAAAACATTTCGTAAATGGGAACAAGCAGGCAAACATTCAGTTGAGATCAATACAGACAATCTATCTAAAGGCGTTTATAACCTTGAATTCAAAACCGGTAAATTTACGGAAG
>Ga0255365_10429_pt1 | contig 10808 bp, 9 predicted proteins | sample ANMaggSeSYBR01J3_FD_182089 | JGI IMG/M metagenome (GOLD analysis project Ga0255365, IMG submission 182089) | Sediment cell enrichment communities from methane seep in Santa Monica Basin, California, United Staets - ANME aggregate JGI... | ecosystem: Environmental > Aquatic > Marine > Cold seeps >... | reverse complement strand
GGCAAGCATTATAGAGCCGGTAAATGCGGTGAGGCCTGTATTTAATTGAAATGTATCTTTTATAAAACCTGCAAGCAAAGTCATCCCTATAAAACCTATGACTACTGATGGGATGGAAGCAAGTATCTCGATAATCGGTTTTACTATTTCGCGGAATGCTCTGGGTGCCAGTTCACCGATATACAGAGCTGTCCCTATTCCCAGAGGTATAGCTATTATGATGGCTCCAAATGAGACAAGTATCGAGCCGGCCATTAGCGGCAATATTCCAAACTTTTCCGGCTCTGATGTCGGATACCACTCTTTCCCTCCCAGGAAATCAAATATAGGATAGCTGGAAAAGAATTTGAAAGAATTGTAGACAAGAAAAGCCATTATCAGACCCAGAACGATTATGGATAATATCCCATTTAGAAAAACGAATCTGGTAATTAAGAATTGTTTAAGTTTCCTGAATTTACTTATACCGCTTCTATTTATCATGCTGAGATTTTATAAGATTTTAAGATTATTTTTAAGCAATATATCACTTTTTTTACAATAAGGGCAACAGTATACCTGATATCTGCTGCCCTTATATTTATGATATCTATTATATTATAGCCACTAACTAAGAGGAACAAAACCTATCTTAAGCGCTATCGCCTGTCCTTCTTCTCCTATTGCAAAATCTAAAAAAGCCTGTTCCAGATCGGTAAGATCAGAATCAGAGGTATAAATATATAATGGTCTTGAAATAGGATAGGAACCATCCTGTACATTTTCAATTGATGGAGCCACTCCCTCTATTGCTTCTTCCCCTATTACATATACTGCTTTCACGCTATCATCAAGATAACCCAGGCCTATATAGCCTATTGCATTCTCATTTCCTGCTACTTCCCCCCTTATTGCAGAATTGGATGCCAGAAATAATGCCATCTGGGTATAGTCATTCTCTTCTATTTCACCATCCATTTGAACTACTCTTTCCTTGAAATAGCTATAGGTGCCCGAGCTCGAATCTCTCGAGGTCACAACTATTTCTCCGTCATTTCCTCCTGCTTCATTCCAGTTGGTTATCTCACCCGTAAATATTTTTGATATCTGTTCTATAGACAGTTCGGCCACAGGATTATTCTTATTTATTATGACAGAAATACCATCCCAGGCCACAGTAAACTCCTGCACATCAAGTCCCTTGTCTTTGGCTGCTTCGATCTCTTTATCCTTTATACTCCTGGAAGCATTTGCCAGATCGGCTGTCTTATTTATTAATGCTGCTATTCCGGTTCCTGATCCTCCGCCTGTTACAGATATATTTACACCTGGATTTGCATTCATAAATGCTTCTGCCCAATTCTGGGATACTTCAAGCAGTGTATCTGAGCCCTGAATGACCAGCTCTGTATCTATAAATTGACCTTCGCTGCTATCTGTCTGGGCGGTACCATTATTTTCTGTCTCTGTCTGCCCGCTGCATCCCAAAAGTATGCTGCTTATAAGAAATAGCGCCAGTACCGTAATGATCAGAAACATTGAGGATTTCTTTAATTTTCTTTTCATCTCAGTTTTCTCCTTTTTTAATATGACAATCATTATGATCTGGCACATAATACCATAATAATGGAGATCCGATGTTAATAATAAATTAAATAAATATGAATAAAAAGTTAAATATCTTTTACCACTTTATAGCCGAGACCGTGGACAGTCTTTATATATTTACTTCCAAATCCATTATATGACATCTTTTTTCTGATCCTCCTTATATGTACATCCAGGGTCCTTGTATCACCAAAATAATCTTCACCCCAAACTTCCTTTATAAGTTCCATGCGTGGAACCAGATTATTAAGATTTCTGAGCAGCATCATAACAACCTGAAATTCTTTTGGATTTAATTTAACAGATTTACTACCCAGAGAGATCATATGTTTTTCCTCATCTACCACAAGCTTTGTCCCATCAAAATAATATTCTCTATTAAAAGGTCTGGATTCATCTTTTATCTTCGATCTTTTTAATATATTTTTTACTCTTGCAAGCAGTTCACGGATGCCGAAAGGTTTGGAGACATAGTCATCAGCTCCAAGCTCCAGACCAAGGACCTTATCAAATTCTTCACTCCTGGCACTTAATATGATTATTGGCACATCCGACCCCTTTCTGATCTTTTTGCATATATCGTAACCATCACAATCAGGCAGCATCAGATCAAGGATCACAAGATCAGGTTTTTTGGCATTAAAAAAATCTATAAAGCTGCCCCCGTTTTTGAATCCTTTCACTTCATATCCGTTTTTTGAAAGATTATATTCAATAATCTCCAGTATGCTTTCCTCATCGTCAACTATATATACCAGATCTTTCATTATCCATTCCCTGCCGTAAATGAATACCCTTATTAATTTATATTTTATCTTTCAATATAGCTTATATATCCTTTGGAAACACAATTTTAAAACTCGTTTCGATACTTGGCCTGCTTGTAACTTTTATTTTACCGCCATGCAGATCGACTGTATGCTTTACAATAGAGAGCCCCAGCCCGGACCCTATCCTTTTCGAAGAATATGATGATTTCCCCCTGAAGAACCTCTGGAAAATATATGGAATATCCTCCTCTGCTATTCCGTTTCCATTATCTGTAAAATTCAAATATATATTTTCTTCATCCTCAAAAAGATGGATCTTTAGTTTCGATCCGCTGCCTGAATAAAATATTGTATTTTTTATTATATTTTCTATCATCTGCCGAAATAGTTCTTCGTCTGACTTATATTTTATTGAACCTTTTGCATGCTCAAACTCTATGGCTATATTATTCTCTTCTGCCAGAAGATCTACCGAAGCAATGCTATCATTTATTACTTCTACAAGATCTATATTACTCTTAAATATCACATTGCGCCTGTACTCGATTCTTGAAAGATCAAGCACATCTTCTATTAAATAATTTAACCTGCCGACTTCTTTCAGCCCCCTGTTTAAATATTTTTCTACCATCTGCCTGTCTTCCAAACCAGAATCGACAACTGTTTCCAGATAGCCCCTTATAGATGTCAGGGGTGTCCGCATCTCATGCGAGACATTTGCAACAAATTGACTCCTGAGTTTTGAGAACTCGATTTCCTGGGTTACATTTCTGACCAGCACTAAAATATTTAATTCTTTTCCGGCCTCAAATTCAATAGAAATACTCTTACCCTCTGTATCATTAGATTCAAATTCTATTGGAATAGTTTCTATGTCAAGATGCAAGTCTTCGTCCCCATAGAATATAATATTTTCTTTTTTTGATATTCCATTTTCTATTGTATCTACTATCATACTTTCCAATTTTGCATTATTGAATACCATTATTGTGGTTTCTCCACCCACTTTGCGGTTTTCAAGATGGAAAAGGTATAGAAGCGATTCATTTATTTTAATGATCTTTCTATCACTTCCGACTATCATGATGCCCATAGAGACACTGTCCATAATAGTATCTATGAGTTTTAAATTCTTTTTAAAGTGTTTCGAGACATTATTTACAAGTTTTATGATATTCTGGAACCCATTATATGTACCTGGTATGTATGGTTCATTACCTGCGGAAGTGTTTATTATTTTATCACTGAACCCGCTTATGCCTGATGATAATATCTCTGAAAACTTTTTAAAACGTTTATGTACATTCCTTATTTTGAAATGGTAATAGATTGTCAGGATCAAAAGGATCGACACAATAGCTATTAATAAATATATATAGGTTTCCAGTGGCATTAACCTGTATAAATCGTATTTAATATTAGGAAATAACAGAACTATCTCATGGCATACAATAACTGGTACATCATGATTATTCCATAAGATAAACTCATTATGGAGTATGATATGATATACAAAGAATTTTTACAAAAATTTCCAGACAGGAAGACTGCCATGAGCTGCTTTACCTGAATCAAATATATATTTTCTAATCTCAGGTAAATCCAATATTTCAAGTCCTACTGGCTCTGCACCGGGTTCTATATATAGCTGGATATAACATATCGAACAGAAAATCCTAATCTATTTTTCTTATTTCTCTAATAATGTAATTGATTTTTTCACCCCGAAATCAAGGTCCGCTAGGGAATTCTGGATTATAGACGATTTTTGTTATTCTTTAATTAATTAGCATGTGAATCGCCTCCCTGGTTCGACCGGATCAGTCCTAACATAAGTTTGACAGCTCTCTGCTATACTATTTTGTCCTATTAAAATATTCTTGCGTAACTTGTAATTGTCTTTTCAAAATGCTTTTCCATAGAAATTTTGGTATCTCTTTAATTCCGTGGAAAACTTTTGTTCTTTTAAATGCTCCATCACTCATAAATTTCCTATAATAGTAATGATCCGTACTTTTATATAGCTCCCAGCCATCTCTTTCACAAAACCTTCTCAGTTCCTTCCAATTTGGCATTAGCTTGTTTTCTTAACTGGTTCTGCACTAATTGAAAAAAGTTTTTTTACCTTTTCTTTATCACCTGATTGAAGTGAGACCCTGTAAATGTATGGAAAATGCTTATTACGGTTTGGGCTATAATAATGAACCTTGAATTTATCCATATACTCTTCCGAATATTCTATCAATTCATTAACCAGCTTATCTTCTAAAGACTTAATATCTCTGGCATTTGCTATCAGATCCATTTCATTAAATACACCGCTATAAGAACCGTCTTCTTCCATTTTTACCACTAACGTCAATTTATATTCTGATAAAATGGAATCTAATAATTCCACAGATAGTACAGCTACCAGATCCCTATTGCGTTTAACCAGAGCGGGCCTGTCCCTTGTCACATCATCAATAAACCGGCTCCATTCCTTCCGCACTTCAGTTGATTTTAGTATTGTTTTCAAGATGTTGCTCCTATTCCATATTGTTTTGTACATATCATACATTATGTACGTTATATGCACAATGACAATTTATTTTCAGACGCTGTTTTCAATTGTCTCCTGGAGCCTGCAAAATAGATAGTATATCCTAGCTGCGTTTGTTTCATTACCGGTTGATTCTTCTTCGGCAACTTCAATAATTTCTGCATAGGTAGGAATTAATTTATTTAAGAAGAGCCTTTAAGAAATGGTGGCGAGACGCAGAATTGAACTGCGGACACATGGATTTTCAGTCCACTGCTCTACCAACTGAGCTATCTCGCCATTTAGAAAAATATGGCATTACTGGCCAAATATAAATAATTTCTGGCGGAGCTGACGGGATTCGAACCCGCGATCTCATGCGTGACAGGCATGTGTCCTAAACCACTAGACGACAGCTCCGCAAAACTAAACCGGTCAAAAATGGTGGGCGCTACTGGGCTTGAACCAGTGACCCCCTGCTTGTAAGGCAGGTGCTCTCCCAACTGAGCTAAGCGCCCATGGTAGCCTGTAGGAGAATCGAACTCCTGTTGGTAGGTTGAAAACCTACTGTCCTAACCACTAGACGAACAGGCCCATAAAATGGTGAGCCGTGAAGGATTCGTTCTTTTGTCTCGCTTCAGTCATTACAGAGACGCAGACTCCCTCGACTTCATCTCGGTCCGTCTTTTCGAATCCACAAACATGCACCAATGGCATGTTCGCCTAAATTATCTTCACCGTACTTACCACATACTTACATAATTCTGGTGAGCCGTGAAGGATTCGAACCTTCGACACCCGGATTAAAAGTCCGGTGCTCTACCAACTGAGCTAACGGCCCATGCTAATTATTAATCTAACAACCTTACCGTCCGGCCATTAGCTGACCAATTAATTTAGCAATCCAAAAGTCTACTATAGTAGATTTGCTATGTCAATAAATAAATTAACATTGTTTGCTGGCATCTCCTAAAAGGAGAAATTATTTTTTACTCTTTATCTTTAAGGATACTTTTTCGGCCTTTTCTATGCTTTTTTCAAGCAATCCTTCACTCATCACCCGTGCTTCAAGCATAGCAAATTTACTCCTATCGATCATCTCTTTTATTGCTTTATTAAGCACTTTCCTTGTCTTAAATCCTGATTCAGGTGCAAAGAGAAGACCTATTACCAATCCTGCAGCTGCAGCGGTGACAGCAATTATAAGAATATCTCCAATTGCTTTTCCGCAACACCCTACTTTATTATATTCATTTTTATTATTCATCTTCTATAAGTTTTTAATTCATAAAATCTTAATTATCTTTAACCGTACCAAAGATAGTATTATAAACTATTTGTTCAATTTTTTTTATACGTGTCTGAATATTCCAAACTCAAGATCTTTGCAGTATCATCCCAGCAGACCGCTAATGACCTCATTCCAGCCACGATTCATTATTTCTTCTGTTATATATACATTATCATATTTTATTAACTCTTCTTTAAGTTCCTCTCTATGCTCAAGAGCATTTTTCATAAGGAAAAAATATTTTACCTCTGCTGCCATTTTGAGATCCTCAAGGGAATCACCAAGTGCGATACAATTTTCCTTTTTTAAATTTCTTAGCTTTTTGTCCAATATCACGCCATTTGCTTTTGTGACTCCTGCAGGCATTAGATTATATATATGGACTCTATCTATATCAATATCCAGATCCATTAGCTTTGAAAAGCCATTGTCCACAAGTACAAGTCCTTTATAGCCTTCTCTCTGGAGAATATCATTTGCCCTTCTCAGGTCTATTTCACCAAAAAATAGAGCATTGTAAGAACGGTAGCGGCTCCACTCCATCCGGCTCTCGATATTTCCCGGGAATTCCTTCATGAGAAGATCTATTATCTTTATCAGATCCTTTCCTCCATATGTAAGATCAAAGTCCTTCTTCTCATTAAAAGTCACATGGACATCTTTCCCCAGACCATAGACAAGTTCTGACCCCAATTCAGAGATATAGTTTTCTACCCCTATCATCTGGGCACTATAGCGAAGCTGGTATTTGTTTCTACCTGATACAAGAATAAGATCCCAGCCCCTTTGTTTTATATCTGAAAGAAGTTTTAAAGCATCAAAATAGTATTTTTCTTCTACATCTTTTATTATGCAGCCCTGATCATTCAAAAGGGTCCCGTCAAGATCAGTATATATGACCTTAAGGTCTCCTATTCCATTTTTTATATCATTCCTATGGTCCTTAAAAAATCTATAGCAGCTTCCGTTATTCTCAGACAATTTCCGTTTTCCTTTCCAGGTATTCTTTTATCTCGAGCATCGGGGATCTCTTCATCTCCTCTAACTCTAAAGGTGTTATTATATATTCTTTATTAATAAATTCAATCTGATTATAGGCCTTGTTTAGATTCCTGCCGGGTCCGAGTTTATTATAATACTCTGGTTTACTTATGTAAGATCCTTTTTCTTCTTGAGGCTGACCGACTCTCCTACAGAAAACTCTTTATAATCATATGTATTATTATTGTACCATTTTTCGGCTATGGCGGGATGTATTACACCATAAGTATGCTAAAATATATATTGTAATTAAAAGTAGAAATGATTCAGGAGCATTGCTATGACTTTTATAGAAAGATTTCTTACCGAATTTGATTTTAACCTTTTTGGTTTTATCTTTGACATCCTTATTCCCTCTGTCCTTGCTATTGTATTTGGAGGACTGATAGGTCTTCAGAGGGAAAGACATGAAAGGCCCGCAGGTCTCCGGACACATGCACTGGTATGTCTTGGAGCAACAGTATTTACACTGGTATCCTATATGGGTTTCTCCTCATCAACACTTGATACATCCAGAATCGCCGCCGGAGTAGTCACAGGCATCGGTTTTATAGGAGCAGGTGTGATATTCAGGCAGGGAACTCTGGTAAAAGGCGTCACAACTGCAGCAAGTATCTGGGTATCAGCCGCTATCGGATTAGCACTGGGTACAAAATTGTATTATCTGGCAATAGTGGTGACCATTATCGGTTTAATAATACTCAGTTTCCTTAAATATCTGGAATCCCGCATCATCCATATACCACTCCATATGGTCAGAATAACTGCAAGCAGGGACTTTATCGATATTGAAGAGATCAAGGATATTTTGAAGGAACTGTCTCCGGATGTAAAAAGCAAGAAATATGAACTTGTTCCCGGCAGCGGTGAAAAAATATATAGTTTTCATATCCATAGCAAGACTCCTGATCTTCCTGAAAAGATGATAGACAGGATAAGTGAAAAAACGGGAGTATTGAAAATAACAGTAAACTAGAATTGCTTTACTTTATATTTTAATTAAAATCTTATCTTTTTATGCCGGAAAAAAATCAAATGAGATTTATCGCAGACGTGATGGTGGGAAGACTTGCAAAATATCTGCGGATGACAGGCTATGATGTAGTATATATAGATAATGCCGATGATGCTCTCATCCTCCAGATTGCCAGAAATGAAGATCGTATCGTCCTTACCAGGGATACTATGATGCTTAAAAGAAGAGAATTTAAGAATGGTATTCTTAGATCTGTTTTTATTTCAGATGATGCACTGATGATGCAGCTCCTCCAGGTAAAGTATGAACTGAGCCTCATTCTCAAACCCGACCTTATAGTATGCCTTGTCTGCAATAATCTTCTTAAAGAAGTCGAAAAGAAAGACATAAAAAATAAAGTCCCTCCATATGTCTATAAGACACAGAATAAATTTAAGCACTGCAGCAGCTGTGGAAGATATTATTGGCGGGGCACACATTATGAATATATAAAAAACTACTTTAGTAGATTAAATAGAAACTGAAATTATTATTATGTTGTATTGTTTTTTTTGCTTTTGCGATGATTTTTCAGCCATATTATTTACAATTATTCTTAATATATTTTAATAAAAGGCTCTGATGGAATAATAACCACAGGCTCATTCATTATAGATATTTTAATTTCTATATTATAATATAGATGTAATGCTAAAATTAAAAGAAAAAATATTAGATTTTTTTTATAGCATCCCCAGAGTGCTTTTTATAAATTTTTTTAAATTATTTGTACGTATACGGGTCTTTAACCTTAAAAAAATTCCTGATGGCCGATCGGCTATCCTTGCCATCAACCATACTACTGGGGCCGATCCCATAATTCTCCTTGGTGCAGTAGGTAAAAAGATCTATTTCATAGCTTCTGCGCGAAATTTTGGAACAAGGTTTACGAATTTTTTTATGAGGAGGTTTACTAATAGTCTTCCGGTTTTTAAAGAAAAGCTTATGAAGAACACAACCACCTTTAAGGAGCTTTTTTCCATATCGAAAAAAGATAATGTCCTTATCGGTATTTTCCCTGAAGGTAAATTAAATAAAAAAGGAAGACTTGAATCATTTCATAAAGGTGCCGCCTACTTAAGTTTTAGGACCAGGCTGCCAATAATTCCTGTATATATACATAATTTGAGAAGGGGAGTGAGCTCTAAAAGTTTCTTTGCAAGAAGCAATGTTGCCGAGGGAATAATATCAATAATAGCTAATACATTCCACAAGATAAATGTATTTATCGGAGATCCCATAAATTCCATAGCCGGAGAGATAGCTGATGATTTTTGGGGTCCTGTAGATACAGGAGGATACAGGGCAGCTATTGATGATATAAACATGGCACTCATAAAAGAGTTTGCAGAACTTGAGGAAGAAGCTGGCGGTCTATTTATTCCGGAAGATGATGGAGATGACCCGCTCCAGCACTCATCACCCTGAAGTTAGCGGCCTTATTCCAACAGCTGTTGTGATAGCAAAAAATATTGCGGCCGATCATAGTGCAAGATTCATTTTTGACATCTCCTCTACATAAAAATACATGCAATGAAGAGATATTCTACTCTTAAAATTTAAAAATACAATATGCTATTTTAGATTTTTTTTAAATCGATTATCTGGCTTATTTTACACTGAAATCCAGTACTCTTTTATCCGGTCCTGTGACATCTATATGCACCATATTTCCTTCTTTTATTTCTCCATTTAGAAGCTTCATGGCAAGTACGTTCTGGATCTCGTTCTGGATCACCCTCCTGAGCGGCCTTGCTCCGTAAACCGGGTCAAAACCCTCTCTGGCAAGCAATTTTTTTGCACTGTCAGAGACTTCGATAGAAAGCTTTTTGGATGAAAGTATCTTACCCAGTTCATTTATCTGTATATCTACGATCTTTTCGATCTCCCCTATGCCGAGCCTGTGGAAGATTATTATATCATCAGCCCTGTTTAAAAATTCTGGCTTGAAGCTATTTTTCATGGCCTCATCTATCCTCTTTTTCATCTCTTCTTCATCTTTTTCTCCAAGATCCACTATCCACTGGCTTCCGATATTTGAAGTCATTATTATTACAGTATTTTTAAAGTCCACAGTGCGGCCATGTCCGTCAGTGAGCCGGCCGTCGTCCATTATCTGGAGCAGTATATTAAAAACATCGCTATGGGCCTTCTCTATCTCATCAAGAAGCAGGACGCTATATGGTCGCCTTCTAATAGCTTCTGTAAGATAACCGCCTTCCTCATATCCGATATAGCCCGGTGGTGCCCCAATGAGCCTGGACACTGTATGCTTCTCCATATATTCTGACATATCTATCCTGATCATGGCCCTTTCATCATCAAAAAGAAATTCCGCAAGAGCCTTTGAAAGCTCTGTTTTTCCCACGCCTGTAGGTCCCAGGAATATAAAGGAGCCTATTGGCCTGTTTGGGTCCTGTAGTCCCGCTCTTGCCCTTCTTATGGCATTGGATATCACAGTTATTGCCTCATCCTGTCCTATGACCCTTTCTCTCAACCTTTCCTCCATATGGATCAGTTTTTCAACCTCTGCTTCCATGAGCCTTGTAACGGGAATACCGGTCCACTTTGAGACAGTTTCCG
>Ga0255365_10428_pt1 | contig 10813 bp, 10 predicted proteins | sample ANMaggSeSYBR01J3_FD_182089 | JGI IMG/M metagenome (GOLD analysis project Ga0255365, IMG submission 182089) | Sediment cell enrichment communities from methane seep in Santa Monica Basin, California, United Staets - ANME aggregate JGI... | ecosystem: Environmental > Aquatic > Marine > Cold seeps >... | reverse complement strand
CAACCGGAATCCAGCCATAATTGGGAAGATATACTTCCACCCAACGGTGAAATACATCGTCCATACAATCATCGTCCCCTCTAACCACAACAGCACCTACATAGCGAGCAGGCAATAGACAAAAATCTGAAGGTGAAATCAGAATATACCGTCACACCCGGCTCTGAACTGGTACGTTATACCGTAGAGCGTGACGGCTACCTGGATATTTTTAAAAAGATTGGCGGTGTAGTACTCGCCAATGCTTGCGGTCCCTGTATTGGCCAGTGGGCAAGGCATGGTGCCGACAAGCAGGAGAGAAATTCCATCATGACTTCCTTCAACAGGAACTTTGCGAAGCGGAACGATGGAAATCCCAATACCCATGGCTTTGTAGCATCCCCGGAGATGGTTACGGCCTTTGCTATTGCCGGCGACCTCACCTTTAATCCGATGACCGATTACCTGGAATCAGAGGATGGTCAGAAAGTAAAACTGGAAGAACCACAGGGTATTGAGTTCCCGGTGAGAGGTTTTGACGTGAAAGATGCCGGATATCAGGCTCCGGCTGCTAACGGGAGCAATATTGAGGTTGTTGTGGATCCCTCATCTGAACGTTTGCAGATACTAACTCCTTTTGCTGCATGGGACGGAAAAGATTATACCGGATTAAACTTATTGATCAAAGCAAAAGGAAAATGTACAACCGACCACATCTCTATGGCCGGGCCATGGCTGCGCTTTCGCGGGCATCTCGATAATATTTCCAATAACATGCTGATCGGCGCCGTTAATGCTTACACTGATGCCACCAATGAGGTGGAAAATCAGGAAAACGGTGAGTATGCTCCTGTGCCGGATACGGCCCGTTATTATAAAGCAAACGGCCCCGGGAGCGTGGTAATTGGTGACGAGAATTATGGCGAAGGTTCCTCCAGGGAGCATGCAGCAATGGAACCTCGTAACCTGGGTGTGAAGGCTGTCCTGGTTAAGTCTTTTGCGAGGATCCATGAAACAAATCTGAAGAAACAAGGAATGCTGGCACTCACTTTTGCTAATAAATCAGACTATGATAAGGTGCAGGAAGGCGACAGGATCGACATCAACGGACTTACAGATTTCCGTCCCGGACAGCAATTGAGCATTACATTAAACCATGCAGATGGAACATCGGATACATTTCCGGTAAACCAAAGCTATAACGAAAACCAGATTGAATGGTTTAAAGCTGGGAGTGCGCTGAATCTTATTAGGCATCGGGCGTTGGGCAGTAGGCAGTAGGCAGTAGGTTGTGGGCTGATGGCTGTGGGCTGTGGAATATTGGACACTTAATTTATCACTAAATATTCAAAATTTTATTAATAATCCAGCATCCAGCATCCAGCATCCAGCATCTTTTTTATTACTTTTGGACATCATTTCGGGAAATTCCCGGTCTGTTGGATAAAATAATATTTGAGCATTAACGTTTCTAAGTAATACTTAACTAGACCTGAGGCTTTGATAGTGAAAATTAGACATCTTTTACTCCTGTTTGTTGCTTTCCTGATCATCATTCCGCAATCCCGTGCACAGGTGGGGGGTGAAAGCACATATGAATTTCTGAATTTGCCAAACTCTGCCCGCATTGCGGCTCTCGGTGGTAATTACCTGGCAGTGTATGATAAAGATATCACACTTTCACTTGCCAACCCATCCCTCATTCATGAGGATATGCATAATAACCTCGGATTTAGCTTTGTCGATTACTATACCGATATCAATTACGGTTATGCTCAGTACGGCCGGACCTTCAATAAGATTGGGACTTTTGTGGCTACACTGCAATTTATTAATTATGGAAAGTTCGACAGGACGGATGTAACAGGGCAACGGAATGGAACATTTGCTGCAGGGGAATATGCCCTGAACATCGGATGGGGAAGAAAATTGCACCCACACTGGACCATCGGGGCCAACATCAAAGGCATTTATTCCACTTTTGAGGCTTACAATTCGTTTGGCATTGCAGTAGATGTTGCAGGTTCTTATATTCATGAGAAGGCCGGGTTTACAGCATCACTTATTGCCAGGAATATTGGTTTGCAATTAAGCTCTTATTACAGTGGGCAAACACATCCTTTGCCATTCGAGCTTCAATTAGGACTATCGCAGGGATTGAAGTACTTACCGCTGCGGTTCTCTTTCCTGTACCATACCATGCAAAAGTGGGATCTAACCTATAATGATCCACTCGTTGTGGCAGAGAATACCGACCCTATTACAGGAGAGGAGAATAAAAAAAGCGGGATCGCTGATTTTGGGGATAAGTTCATGCGCCATGTTGTGATTGGTGCCGAGCTGAACATCACCGACTTTCTCAGCCTGAGAGGGGGATACAACTACGGTCGCCGACAGGATAATGGTGTGTCAAGTAAAATGTCGACAGTGGGCTTTTCCTGGGGGATAGGCATCAGGATATCCAAGTTTCATTTCAGCTATGCCCGTTCAAGGTATCACCTGGCGGGATCACCAAACTATATTACGCTTACGTTTAATCTGCAGGAGTTTACGAAGAAAAGGACTGCAGGGGAGAGTGTGCAGTAGGCAGTTGAAGTTTATATTTTAATTATTTTTTGCTTCAGTTTAAAATGGCCTAAGTTCGGGGACGCGTACAGCATGAGGCTTAAGGTTGTCTGTAAATGGATTTGATCCTGATTGTATTTGCAACTTACTGTGCGTAAAAACTTGTTATATCAAACCAGAATTCTCTGTAACAATATTGAGTTAATTCCAAACTCTTTTTCATAAACCATTCCTTGTCAAAATCAGGCTTATGCCCGTTTTCTTTCCATTCTGTCCTGCGACTTTTATAATCGTCAAGGTGCAAGGCCGTTATTCGAACAGTAATCTTATCGAAATACCTACCCTCGTTAGATACTAATTCTTGCTTTTCTACTTTCCAATATATGTCCTTATATTTATTACTATTATCCTGTAGACCATTTAGCTCTAAATAAATCCGTTTGTCAATTATTACATATTCCAGGCTAATACCATCAAATGGTATATCTCTAGGTACAACAGCATCATTTTTATCAATAATTATAGCATCTTCTATTGAATAACCCCATCCACCTTTTATGGGAATTTCCGCATCTGAATCAAAAATCGATGAACATAATTTTCGTAATGAGGTCTGCGTATTTATTTGTTTCACATTTATTTCTTTCATCGGTATTTGGTTTTGTCAATGGACGTTGCTATTGCTGCGCGTTTATATTCATTTGTATAAAAATACAAAAATATCTTATGCGGTATTGCCGTGGATATAGCCTGATACTATATTCATGAAGAAGCAGGATTTGCAGTCCCCCTGATCGCCAAACTACATTACGCTTACCCTTAATTTACATGAGTTTACCAAGAAGCGGGTTGCAGGAGAGCAGGTCAATATTATGCCTGTTGCAGTAGCTTTTAACTGTATTTTACACTCAAATTTCTTTGAATAAGGTGGTTTGCATTTAGAAGAAATGTAGCATATCCATTCTTTAAATCCTCGAGTTCTAGAATGTATATTTGAAAATATCTATATCTTTTTCAAATCTTTCAGCAATTATTTCTCTTGTTTTATCATTGTATATATCCCTGTAACTCCTGGAAAGAGAATCCGGATTGATATTTTCATGAACCTCCGTGAGCTGTAAACGGCCATTGGTGCGTTCTTTTATATCATTAATTGCCTGTTTGAAGTTTTCTACTTTGTATGTAAAATCCATTTGATTTATTTCTTTTTCATCACATAACCAATCATATTGATTTTTGTGAAGGGTTGGGTGAAAACATGTGTCGCTCGCATAAAAATGATTCACGCAAAACTCGTCAAAGGACATCTTGTCTTTTACGCTTTCGCCCTCTCTTCTAAAATACAATGAAACTGCACGTGCCCATGGATTTCGTACAGCAGAAAATTTGAAAAAAGAACTGAAAAGTTCATCTGATTGTTTTCTCAAGATTGCATCCTCGACTACTTCTTTAGTGGGGAAACTGATATTTTTACCTAAGGCGGATTTTAATAAATAAACGTATATCAGATCTCTTATTTGCATAATATTTAGGTGCGAATTTGGTATAATAGGAAGGCCTTCTTCTTTAATTTGAGTTCTGACTGAGGTGGTTCCTGTTTTGGGTATTGCAATGAAGATAACTTGTTTGCGAATATTTACAGCTTCGTTAATAATTGACGGTCTATTTAGTCGCGCCTTTCTTTTGATTCTGTTAGCTTTCTTGATATCTTTCCTTGATTTTGATAATCCTTTTTTCATGATTTTTCCTCATCGTTAATAATGTGGCAATCTATGGCGCTACAACTCGAGTATATAGCAATTTAATCTATCCAGCATCCAGTATCCAGTATCCAGTATCATCTACCTCTACTATACAAATGAGTTAGTTTATTCCCGATCAGGTTCTGTAACGCGTATCTTTTCAAGCTCGGCTTTTAATTCTATGCATACATCTGAATCAGGATCATAAAGGTTGACCTTTTCGGATTGGTCATTTTCAAGATTATATAGCTGAGGCTTAATTCTTCTGGCTCGTTTCATCTTATGCTGTGGTATACCATCAGGAATTATATCATCGATATATTTCCATTTTCCGATCCGAATTGCCTGAATCCCAAATATATTAGCTGTTACCATACTGGTTCTTCCGCATTTGGATCCTGATTGGATCAAGGATGAAAGAAAGCTGTAACTGTCAGGTGCAGCAAGGATAGGATCTGGCACCTCCCCGTCAAGGATTTCTGCGAGCGTAGCATAAATATCAATGAGATTAATCATCAATTCGGATTCTGATCCCTCCTTCACTTTCATTGGCCACCTTACAATGAAAGGTACACGGGTTCCTCCCTCCCAAATGGATCCTTTATCTCCCCTTAGGATTCCATTAATCCTCAAGCCCATATTTATTGCTTTGATTTGTGGAGATTCCTTTTTCTTGTATGGGATTCCTCCTCCATTGTCGCTGGTAAAGATCAGTATGGTGTTTTCAGAAATACCCGTTTCGTCGAGAGTCTTAAGGATACGTCCAACGGATAAATCCAGGTCCTGGATAAAATCCCCATAGAGACCACAATTGCTGGTTCCCCGCATGCTATCGGAAGGTGTAATAGGATTATGAACTGCTACTGGAGTAAAGTAAAGAAAAAAGGGGACTTCAGGTGTTTGTTTTTCAATCCATCCTATTGCTCTGTCAGTCAGGTTTTTCATTACTTCGTTATCTACTCTTTGAGGGGCATCAACTCCTAAAAACGATTTGTCATAAGTGCTTTCGGAAAAGCGTTTAATATTCTTGCTTCTTAATCCATATACTTTATCATTTTCAACATATATGCCTATTTTGTCACCATGATTCTGCGGAACAGCAAAATGGTAATCAAATCCAAGATCCAAGGGACCTGGAGAAAGTGTACTTGTATAATCAATAGTATCGGCTGTTCCATATCCAAGGTGCCATTTGCCGATTGCTGCGGTATTGTATCCCCTTTGTTTCAACCAGTCCGCAATTGTTACCCGATCAGGATCAGGAAGAAGGGGTTCTGTCGGGCTCAAAGTGCGATATTTCAGCATACTTCGCCAAGGATAACGCCCCAACAGAAGACCATACCGTGTTGGTGTGCAAACAGATGAAGGGGTGCTGGCATCTGTAAAGCGCATGCCCTCATTGGCGATCCGATCAATATTCGGCGTTCGAAGCAGATTTTCATCTGCACCATAACAATTTAAACTACCATATCCCAAATCATCTGCCATGATAACAATGATGTTTGGTCTTTCGCCAGGTTCCTTTATATCATCACTACAACTGCAAAAGAAAAGTGCCGACAGGATTATTAGAAAAAAGATCCTGTGATATAACTTTGAGTCCATAATAATTTCCTCAATTGGTTAACAATTTCAATTTCAAATTTACTAATAATTTTTATTTAAAATTCATCCATCACCTATCACACAACACCCAACACCTTTTTGTATCTTTGCAATCCATGACCATGACCATCACCATCGACAAGTCAGCGGGCTTTTGCCCGGGAGTGAAACGTGCCATCCGGAAGGCAGAAATGGCCCTCGAGAAAAATGGGGAGTTTCACAGCCTGGGATCATTGTTGCATAATGAACAGGAGATGGGGAGATTGGGAGAAAAGGGGCTGAAGGTTGTAGGTTTAGATGGTATTCCCGACCTTGGAGGAAGGAATATACTCTTCCGGGCGCACGGAGAACCACCTGAAACCTATGGGCTGACGAAAAAGAACAATGTGGAAGTTATCGATGCCACCTGTGGGGTAGTCAGGAAACTGCAGCAGAAGGTCAGCGCAGCGGCAGAAGAAATGGAAAAGGTGGACGGTCAGGTGGTGATATTTGGAAAACCAGGCCATCCTGAGGTGATTGGGCTGATGGGACATACAAAAGGTTTGGGCTTAGTTATCAGCTCGGCTCAGGATCTTGCTAAAGTCGATATGGAAAAACCACTGCGCTTGTTTTCTCAGACAACCATGGATGACGTGAGCTTTCAGTTGATCTCAGATGCATTGCAGGCACAAATCAGTAGTAAATCAACATCGCCTGATTTTGTTAGTTATAATACCATCTGTCATCATGTGCTCAATCGTGCTCCGCAGCTCATAAAATTTGCATCAGAGCATGAGGTCATTATCTTTGTAAGCGGACGCGAGAGCTCGAACGGCAAAAAGCTGTTCAGGGTAAGCTCAGGAGTGAATCCTAATACATACTTTATCTCCGATCCGAAGGAGCTTGATCCGGATTGGTTCACCAATGCAGCCACTGTGGGGATCAGTGGGTCAGCCTCCACACCGGAGTGGCTGATGATAGAAGTAGCCGGGAAAATTGAAGAAATGAAATAATGTACCTGCAAAGCCTGAATATTACCAATTTTAAGAATTACCCTGAAGCTATTGCAAGCTTTTCAGAGAAGATTAATTGCTTTACCGGGGACAATGGTACGGGCAAGACCAATTTGCTCGACGCCATCCACTACCTCTCGTTTTGTAAAAGCTACTTCAATCCTGTCGATACGCAGAATATTAAACATGAGGAGAATTTTTTTGCCATTCATGGCCATTTCATTCGGAATGGTGATGCCAGTGACAAGGTGAGTTGCGTGCAGAAGGCAGGTGAAAGAAAACAGTTTAAGCTAAACGATAAAACCTACGACCGCCTGGCGGATCATATCGGCTCTTTTCCATTGGTGATGATCTCTCCATATGACAGAGATCTGATCAATGAGGGAAGCGAAATAAGGAGAAAACTTATCGACAGTGTCATCTCTCAGTTTGATAAGCTTTATCTCGACGACCTGATCAACTATAATAAAGCCCTGCAGCAGAGAAATTCCTTGCTGAAACAATTTTATGAAAGGAACTTCTTCGATCCGGCCATGCTGGAGATCTGGGATGAACAACTATTCAGGCTGGGTAGCGAGATCTATGAAAAGCGCAGGGTTTTTATCAAACGCTTTATCCCGATCTTTCAAAAATATTTCGACTTTATTACGGAAGGTAAAGAGACAGTGTCAATCGAATACGAGTCTCACCTGCATGATACCGAAGCCCGGCAATTGCTGGCTTCCACACTGGATCGCGACAGAATGGTGAAATATACCACGGCAGGTATTCATAAGGATGATCTTCGGTTCAGCATATTTGATTACCCGGTGAAAAAGTTTGGTTCACAAGGACAGCAGAAATCCTTCGTGATCGCCCTCAAACTGGCTCAATTCGATTATACCAAGGAAGAAAAGGGATATAAACCCATCCTGCTCTTTGACGATATTTTCGATAAGCTGGATGACCACAGGGTACAACAGCTGATCAAACTTGTGAGCGAGAATAATTTCGGACAGGTATTCATTACGGATACACAGCGAAAGAGAATCGAAAAAATCTTCAATGTCATTGATATCGACCACCTTATTTTTAATGTGACCGATGGCATGCTGTCGGAACCGGAACTATAACTGCTATGGCCAGGAAAACAAATGAACAACCACTGGGTGAAGTGATCAGGGAACTGTTGTCTAACTACCGTCTTGAAGGCAAACTCATGCAGGCGCGCATTATCGAAGCCTGGCCTGAGGTGACCGGCAAAATGATCACCAATCATACAAAGGATATTTATTTCAAAGGATCAAAGCTGTTTGTGAAGATTGACTCCCCGGCATTGAAAAATGAACTTAGCTATTCAAAAGGTAAAATTGTTGAAGAACTAAACAAGGTGGTCGGGGCAGAGGTGGTAAAGGAAATAATCTTCAGGTGATTAATCGCCACTACCTAACGCCCAACGCCTACTTAATATTACATCTCAGCATCAACCTACCCCCAATGTACGCTTCCAGCTTGTCGCCAATTTGGATCGGTCCAACCCCGGCTGGAGTTCCGGTGAAGATCAGGTCACCGGTTTTAAGTGTGAAGAATTTCGAAAGGTAGCTGATCAGCTCATCGATATCGAAAATCATATCTGCGGAGGTCCCTTCCTGGACAGTGTCACCGTTTTTGTCGAGATGAAAAGTGATGTTGTTCATATCAGCGAATTCATCCTTTTTGATGAATCCCATGCTGAGTGGCGCCGAAGAATCAAAGGCCTTGGCGATCTCCCAGGGGAGCCCTTTGGACTTGGCCTTGCCCTGAAGGTCGCGGGCGGTGAAATCGATGCCTATACCAATCTCATTATAATAGGTATGGGCGAATTTCTTCTGGATATTCTTGCCAAGCTTGTTGATCTTCACAACTAATTCACACTCATAATGAATCTCGTCAGAAAAATCAGGATAATAAAATGGGCGGTTTCTTCTCAGCAGGGCAGTATCGGGTTTCAGAAAGAATACCGGGTTCTCAGGAACAGGGTTGTTTAGTTCTTTAGCATGGTCAATGTAATTTCTGCCAATGCAGATGATCTTCATAATGAGCTTTGTTAGAATAACTTATGATCAATATATCTTTTACGAATTGCGCTGATCACCTTTTTTGTTGAGAGCGGGAACTCTGCTTTCATCATCCAGTCGAAATACTGAGGCTCTTTCCTGAACACCTCTTCCACTGTCCTTCCCTTGTGTTTTCCGAAGTTAAAAACCTCTTCCTGCTTCGCATTGAAAACAATATGTCCGATGAGGTCAACGAAGCGGGTATTGTATGAAAAATCATGCAAGGCCTTCATGTCGTTTTTTATGGGTTGTGTAACATTGCCATCGTCATCTTTATATTCTGTTTTCTCGTAGCGCTCGATCTGTGCTTTGAGTATTTCATAAGTGGCGGTGGTGTCAGCTTCGGCCGAATGCGCATCCACCAGTTCTTTGTCGCAATAGAATTGGTATGCGGCGCGAAGGTTCCGGGGTTCCATCCTGTGGAAAATGTTTTGTACATCAATGAAATACCGGTCACGGAGGTCAAAATCAATATCGGCCCGGAGGAATTCTTCCACTATCAGAGGGATGTCAAACTTATTTGAATTGTATCCTGAAAGGTCGCAATCTTTCAGCAATTCATTCAGTTCCGGGGCCAGCTCCTTAAAGCTGGGTTTATCCTTAACATCTTCATCCGAGATGCCATGGATGAGAGTTGAATCCAGTGGTATGGGGATGCCCGGGTTTACCCTGTGGGTAACTACCTGTGTGCTGTTGTCGGGTTCCACCCTGATAATACATATTTCAACGATACGGTCTGTTGCAACCCTGATACCTGTCGTTTCCAGGTCGAAAATGGCCAGTGGCCTGCTTAAATTCAGTTCCATGAATGTGATGATTTTTGGTTATAATTTCCTGCGAAATTACAGGAAATTGTTTTTAGTCGAAAGAATCTGATCAGATATTCCTCTCAATATCGAAATTCTCCAGAAACTCAGCTACACGCTTAAGGTACATGCCACCCAACGCACCGTCTACAATGCGATGGTCGTAAGCAAGAGAGAGGATCATCATATTGCGGATGCCGATCATGTCACCCTGAGGTGTTTCAATTACGACGGGTTTTTTGCGGATAGCTCCAATCCCCAGTATGGCTACCTGTGGCTGATTGATGATAGGTGTTCCTGTAATGCTGGCAAATGAACCGAAGTTAGTGATCGTGAATGTTCCACCCTGGATCTCATCCGGCAGAAGATTATTGGCCCGTGCTCTGTTGGCAAGGTCGTTCACATCTTTGGTGATGCCCAACAGGTTTTTCTGGTCGGCATTTTTAATTACCGGAACGATGAGGTTCCCATCGGGTAATGCAGTTGCCATACCAATGTTGATGTTTTTCCTGACAATGAAGTTGGTGCCGTCAACGCTGGCATTGATGCGTGGATAATCTTTGATAGCCTGTGCGGTAGCTTCAATGATGATAGGGGTAAAGGTCAGTTTTTCTCCTTCACGCTGTATCACCATATCTTTTACTTTATTACGCCAGTTTACCACATTGGTCATATCAACCTCAATAAATGAAGTTACATGGGGCGAAATCTGTTTCGACATCACCATATGGTCAGCAATAAGCTTACGCATGCGATCCATCTCAACGATCTCGTCACCGGCTCCACTGATCACCGCTGGTGCTGCTGCCCGGGATGTAGGAGTGACTGCAGCAGGAGTCGCTGAGGCTGGTTTGTTCTTCAGATAATCAAGTATATCTTGCTTGGTCACGCGCCCTTCTTTTCCGGAACCCTTGATGCTCTCGAGTTCATCCATTGAGATACCTTCGGTTTTTGCAATGTTCTTTACCAGGGGTGAGTAGAAACGTGTTGCCTCAGCTGATTCTTCTACAGCCAGAGGTTTTTTGACCTGCTGAGCCTCAAGCTTTGCT
>Ga0255365_10426_pt1 | contig 10834 bp, 9 predicted proteins | sample ANMaggSeSYBR01J3_FD_182089 | JGI IMG/M metagenome (GOLD analysis project Ga0255365, IMG submission 182089) | Sediment cell enrichment communities from methane seep in Santa Monica Basin, California, United Staets - ANME aggregate JGI... | ecosystem: Environmental > Aquatic > Marine > Cold seeps >... | reverse complement strand
AAGAGCACTCCAAGATTTATAAAATGTTAACTCTTCTCCTGATGTATAGGGCCCTACCCATTCTTCTGTATTTTGATATTCCCCACAGTCTATTAAATAGTAAACATCATCACCATTTACGTCAGTTGTTGAAATAGAATATGTATATTCCTGGTTCGGTGATCCTCTTTCTGGACCCGTAATTACTGGGGTATTTGGCGAATTTGATGGTTCATCTATCCATACCCATGTTTTATCTGTATCTGTATTATCGTTTGAATCGGTAACAGTTAAAATTATTTCATAGATTCCTTTTTCAGAATAGCTATGTGTTGGCGTTGCTCCATTTTTTACTGTTTCATCTCCAAATTCCCATGTATATGTTGAAATTTCTGCTTCTGCATCAAAGCTATCTGTTCCATCAAACGTTAATTCTTCTCCTATTCCTGCATTGTAGTATCCACCTGCATCAGCAATAGGATCCCAGTCAACACTTTCAGGATCATAATCAACCCAAACAATAGAAGCTGTATCAATACTTAGAGTTCCATATTCGATGTTAAAAAAGCCGTCATAGCCCCATTCAGTACCCCAGCTGTTTTTGCATATCCAATAACCGCCTTTTCCAATACTTGAACTATCTTCCCATCCAAGAAGCATCACAACATGATTAACCCACTGACTAGGCCCAGTGTATGGAAAATAATCATTTGGACTGTGATGTGTTGAACCCCAATATGCAAAATAATCTGTAGACTTTATATGAGTAGCGACTGGTCCGTTTTCCATTACATAAGTTTTTATTTCTTCTCTACTACTACTTGATCCATCAGGTTTCCATTGACCATAATCCAAAATGGGAATTAGTTGTTCTTCCCAGTCCGGGCATTTATCTTCACATGGTACATCATCTGATGCTTGATAAGGAAAACATGACTCAGGAATTACACCGTTGTGATAATTTCCTTCCTCGGTTGTCTCCATCATAAGTTTAAATGCATGATAGCTATTTCCTCCACGGCAACTACCCGCATTTGGTAGACATGAAAGTACGTATTGTTCTGATAGGTCAGGAGTTAACTCAGGACAGTTTTCTCTAATTTTTATTATGCTTTCAAGTGTTCCTAACGCTGCATAATCCCAGCAATCGCCACAAAGCTGTTTTTTTACAGGTGTTAGCCAATTGCTGTTTTCAAAATCAAGCCAACTAAAAGATGAAGGTGTATCAATAATTTCGGGTATTCCTGATTCAGGTATACCTATAAAAGAGGGTGATTTTTCCATTGTTGGGTATTTGTCAAAATATTTCTCATCAATATCTTTTAGTTGATTAATGCAATCACATTCATTCGATGTTTTTTCATTATCTATGTTTAAACCGCTTGCTGGAAGAAAGCTAAAAATTAGCAGCATAAACACAAAAATTCCTACAAATTTTTTATTCATTACGTATACCTCATCTTATATTTTTAATCAAGAGATAGAATTTAAATATTTCCTTAACAAGCGTTAACGCAACAGACATCTCATTTTATGCAAGCCATATCCCTTTCCAAAACCGAAATCCCCAAATACTTTTTGTACGTACGTCATACGCCCTATGTCCAGAAGAAAAGTTACACTGCGTTTAAACAGCGATGTCGTGGAACGCGCTAAAAATGCTGGTATGAATCTAAGTTATTTTCTCGAAGTAAATCTAGTAGAATATCTGTCTCTTTTGAATGTAACGCCGAGGAGGAGATTCGAACTCCTGAGAGGCGGGTGCCTCACGAGATTTCCAGTCTCGCGCCGTTCCAGGCTGGGCCACCTCGGCAAAAAGCAAATACAGGGAATAAGCCTTTCCTTTAAGACTTTTTCCAGATGGAAGGATACGTTCCCTTATTCATCAAAACCCTTTCAATATTGGCACACATTCCCGTATCTTTTTGAATTATATCTTCTGTAGATAGCAAAGCGTTCACTAATGCAACGCCTTCTCCCTTCAAAGTTAAAACAGCAACCATGTCTCCCTTCTTAATGTCTGTATCAATCTCCACTACTCCAGGTATTGCCAGACTGGCCCCATGACAAAGCGCATCTGCGGCAGAATCACGGATAACAATCTTTGGAATGTGATCCAATAAACGTTCCATTGGGAGAATCTTTGAACGAAACTCTTTCTCATCCTCTTCTTCTTTCCAAAAAACATAGGCGTCCTTTACATCATGTAGTATTACCGAATCCTCTTCTCTTAAATTTCCAACCCTTGTACGTCTAAGTTCTGCAAGATTGGCACCACATCTTAGTTTTCTACCGATATCCACACATAATGTTCTCACGTAGGTACCTGCTTCACAACCAACGCGAAACAACACTTCTCTATCTTTAATTTGAATGACTTCCAGATAGTAGATACGCCGTTTCCTTCTTACTCTTTTAACTGCAGACCTGACTGGTGGAATTTGAGATATGTCTCCAACAAAGCTATTACAAACATCTAAGATTTTGCTCTTATCTGCACTTTTATGAAGTTTCATCACCCCAATATATTCCTTGCCTGCAGACAGAAGAACCTGCAGAGCCCGTGTGGCATCACCAATGGCGATAGGTAAAATCCCCGTTGCATTGGGATCCAGTGTACCTCCATGGCCAACCTTGTCTACTTCAAGTATCTCTTTCAACCAAGCATCAACCTGATGAGAAGTTGGGCCGCTAGGTTTATCGAGGTTAATCATACTACAACTAAGTAATTCTTTTACACTGCGTTCATTTGGTGATTTTCCATAATTTGGATTAGTCTTAGCCTGGACTCTGATAAGGCGTTTACGTTTCTTATCGGAAGGTAAAACATGCTTTTTATCTGCCATTTCAATTCAACAGAATAAAAACCACATATAAAAAGTATTTATCTCTTGATTTTTTTAGTGATGATGTCTAATATCTCATCAGGTGTCTTATCTGCGGAATCAATAATCAGGTCATATATGGAGTCATCTTTAAGATCAATGTTGTAATAATTTTTATAACGCAAAGCCTCGTTTTTCTCCCTATTCAACATCTCTTGTTTTCTTTTCTCTACATCACCGCTCTCACGGTTTACAATGCGCCCGACTCTTGTTTCTATATCCGCATCCAATATCACTTTCAGGGCAGGTATATTATTTCGATGTGCAATCCATCCAGCAATTCTCCCCTCAACAATGACATTCCCATTCCGCAGAATTTCTAGCTGATAATCATCCAGCTCTTTATCAACCTCTTTGTGCGTTTCACAATAACTGCCAAATTCTTCCAGAGACATGTTATATTTCTTTGCAGTCTTTCGAAAAAGATCTCCAGAATAAATATATTTTAATCCAATTTTTTCACTCAAAAGCCTCCCGACAGTGCTTTTGCCGCTACCTGGAGTTCCACTTATTGTGATTGTTACCATGAATCCAATTATTTCAAAGAAGGCATTATTTTTCCTTTAGTCTCCTTCCACCAGTCTGACCAGCTAATCCACTTTAGTCCCTGTCTTATTATTTGTCCTACTACCATGGAAAACATCATGTAGATCCACAGCCATGCTTGCATCAGGAAAGGTTTGTAATAAAGCAACACCCCATTTGCCCAGGGGGTCGTAAAGTAATAGTAAGGCAAACCTCCAAGAAAATATCGAAGCCACATAAATATTGGTACAATGAATATAAACAAAAAGATCATGGGTTTCATCATCCCACTCTGCGCTTCCGTCTGTTTTTTCATGATCTCGGGTTGCATCTTCATAAGCTTATTCACTCTGTTTGTGTTACCTTCCTTGCGTGCAGCTGTTACTTCCTTTTGGAATGCCCTGGACATTTCTTGCATCTCGCCCATCTTTTTCCAATCTGCAAAAAGATTATTGAAAAATGAAGAGAGCGAAACGACTAGTATGCCAGCAAGAATTATAGTTAGAACCGGACAACTGCCTTCAAATCCGATTAAAGGATAAAATACAGAATCAAGAGTTACAGCAATTAATGCACTTATGTTCGGGTCGGCAAAAATAAACATCATTACGAACATAACTAGCATCATCGTCAGAAGTTGACTTCCCTGCGCTGCTTTGTCATCCATCTTTCTCATTTTATATCCTCTTACTTCAATACTGGTGCTACATCCTTTACAGCATCCTCTATAGCATCATCGTGGTTAAATACTATCTTGACTGTTGCACCTGAAAGTGTTGCATATGCCATGGCAGCTGCTCTATTCATCTGTTGATGTTCCGCAATTTTTTCTTTGGAGTCGGAATCCCTGTTACGGGTTGTATCTTTTGATCTTCTGTTGTAGATCTCTTCAGGATCTGCTTCAACTATGACGATTGCAGTAGGATTAAGTTTTTTGATTACCCATTCGGGTAGTCCTGGCATGTAACCCTTGAGGGTTTTTACCGTGCAATGCGTATCAACGATGACATTATCCATCTTTGCAACTTTTTCTGCTGTTTTTATCTGAAGTTCTTTTTGTTGATTTAATGTTAGCTTTCTCATCTCGTCTCTATCTTTTACTAGATTCATCTCTATTGCTATGTCTGCCATGACTGTTCCAAAGGTGACAAACTGTATATCTATTCCTTCTGCAGCCTCTTTCATAACTGTGGTTTTTCCGACGCCAGGTATACCGGTAACTACAACAACTCCCATTGTACCCTCACCTATGTTCTTTATTCATTACCAAAGAATCCTCTCAGTACTGGATGCATTTCCATTGCCTGTTCCTTGGCAATATCTTCATACATACGGATCATTATACCAACAGTAAGAAGCACTCCTGTACCACTGGCATTACCTACGGTTCCTATTAAATCCGCGAATCCTGCAAGTGCACCTACAGCGGCACCACCTATTACTGTTACAACCGGTATATATCTTTCCAATACCTTTTTGAGAACCCGCGGGTCCCTTCTAAATCCAGGTATTTGCATGCCAGAACCTTGGATTTGTTTTGCCACGTCCGCTGGTCCCATATTTGTTGTTTCAATCCAGAATTTTGCAAAAAGTATGGATCCAAAGATCATTACTGTTAGATAAATTATGATTTTAATGGCAAATTGCCACGCGGCATGTCCGCCATAGCCTCCGCTCATTAGTGGCATAAGCCAACTGTTAATCCCGCCTGGGCTGGAGAGATACCATGCTCCACCGGCTAACGGTTGGGTGCTGATTGCCATATCGTACTTACCGAGCCACCATTGGTTGCCCAATAATGGCAATTTAGAGTTATATAAAAGCATTGCAAACATGTTTATATTTGCAAGAAGGGCAGCCATAAGAATGACGGGAATGTTTGATGCATAGATAAGTCTGATGGGGTATCTTCCACGAGCACCTCTAACCTTGCCATGGGCAAGAGGTAGTTCTATGCGGGAGGATTCTGCATAGACGACAATGAAGAATATAACTATTGTACCAATCAACGGTACTATGGCATTCTGATAACCAATGCTTGGAGCCCCTATAAACATTGTTTGATATCCCCAACTCATCATATCTCCAAGTGACATGCTTGTGGCCATGTAATACGTACCAGGTATAACACCAGCTGGAGGGTTAGACAGGCTTATTACACCACCTTGCACAGGCAACCAGTTAAACAACCCAGTAAATATTGCTTGTGACACACCTGCAGCAATGAACAAGGATATGCCAGAACCAATACCCCATTTTGAGATCAGTTCGTCCATGAAAAATACGAGCAATGCTCCCATAATAAGTTGAAGAACGATGATGAGATTAGCCATGTCGGAACCTACCATTCCTACCATTCCTCCACTAGGCTGTAAATATCCAAATATCTGTGGTATGGCCTCCACAATAATCATTACAATGACAAGTATTTTCTGAGTTCCCTGATAAATTGCTTTGTCCTCTTTCTTGGTAAGATCAAGATTTATAATTTTAGCGCCAACAAACAACTGCAAAATAATGGATGCAGTAACAATTGGACCAATACCCAGATGCATGATTGATCCAGAGGCCCCTGCCATAATGAAACGATACTGTTCGAATAAATCAATCACATCGCCTTTAAGCCCGAAAATCATGACATTCGTTAAAATGAAATAGATTACCAGACACAGAACCGTCCAGAAGATCTTTGTTCTAAAGTTTACATGTCCTTCAGGTTTAGAGACCGCAGGCCACCTTTCTATTATTGGTTTCAAAGTATATAAGCGACTTTTCTTTTCTTCTGCCATTGTCCACCCAATCAATCTATTCTGGTATTATTACTTCACCGTCTTTTTCTTTAATTTTTTCTACGGCCTTTTCTGATGCGTTGTTAACCTTAATTTTTAAACTGCTGTCTATCTTTCCACCGCCAAGTAATTTATCAAAACCCTCTTTGGTGAGATCTATGTTTTTCTTGCCTGGGAATTTTTCTTCCAGTTGACCAATATTTATGGTTTTATCTCTCCTTATAATGCTCTGAGGTCTTTTGAAACCATGTCTCCCAAAATGATCTGGCATGTTCTTTAGCATATACATGATTCTATGTTTACGTAATCCAGCGTTTCCTCTACCGCCTCTTAGTCCGGCTCCTCTACCGCCTTTTTTACCTCTGCCATGGGTCATTGATCCTCTGAACTTCTTTGTTTTTTTACGCGTCAATTTAATCACTTTCCGAGTTTTTCTTTTAACTGTAGGTCGAAAGCAGATAACATAACATATTATTATACTTTCGGATGGTTTATAGGGGAGTTATGTTCTTTTTTATAAGCCAAGGTTGATGCGTTTCTTGCCGTCTAGGATTCATTCTTCATTTTTAAAAGCAACTGTTTTAAAAACTATTTCTTTTTAGTCAATAGATATTTCCCACTTTTGTCAAAATCTATAAAGAGATCTGCAACTTCTTTTAACCTATGGGATGTGGTCCTACCAAAAGCTAACACCTCTGTTCTGCATCCTAAACTCTTGGCATGTTCTAACAAATCAGAGAAATCCCCGTCTCCACTTATCAGTACAATTGTATCTAGTTTAGGTGCCAGTCTCATTACATCCATTGCGATTCCCACGTCCCAATCTCCCTTTTTAGCTCCTCCATAGAAAACTTGAAGATCTTTTGATCTTACTTCAAAACCCATTTCTTCTAAAGCATCATAAAATGTGTTCTCATCTTTAACATCGGCCTTTATAACATATGCTATAGCTCTAATGAGTTTTCTACCTGATATGGCCTCTCTTAATATCGTTCTGAAATTAGCCTTACTGTTATAAAGGTGCTTTGCAGAATAGTACATGTTCTGTACGTCTACAAATACACCAACTCTCTGATCCTTATGTCCTGATTTTGTCATATTTTCAACCCTATGTATTATAATTCCACATAAAGGAATCATGTTAATTAGTATTTTGCCAATTCTTTTGCTTTTCTGAACGACTAGGCAAATTATATGCCTGTGACAATTCTCAAAAGTGTAACATCATAGTTTACAATCTTTTTTTCATGGAACTCATGCATCCATTTTATCGGAAAAACATAGTCTTTTGAATAGTTTACCGTGCCGCCTAGGGATGAAATCAACTTGATTATAAAAGGAATCGTTTTTGCTAGATGGATAGAATACACTATCGGGGCAATCTCAAATCCCTTCTCAATAAATTTCCTGTCTGCCTTTTGATTACTTTTTTGAGCACCAAATGGCGGATTCATGAGGACAGTGTCGCATTTGGTTTCTAAGTCTTTTACATCTTGAACTAGAAATGTTATTTCAAGGTTGTTTTTTTCCGCATGTTTGCTAGCAGTTCTTATAACCTCCTCGTCAATATCTATACCAATGACTTTTTCAGCTCCTGTTAGGGCTGCCCCAGTTGAAAAGATTCCCGTGCCACATCCCAAGTCAATAACTGTTTTATTTTCTATATCTCCAAATTGATGTGCGGTAAAAATGATATCTGCTGCTATGCCTGCTGGAGTCAGATACTGTTCAAAGTGGGGAACCGGTTTTTCAAAGGATGGAACCTTTTGCAGCAGTATCTCTAATTCTTTTTTTTTCATGCTTGATCAAAAATTGATTTTTCCTTAATACCATTTTTTTATCGTGGCAATACTCTATTATTTACTCTTGTGGATTCTGATTATTTTTTCCAGATTTGAGCGTAAAATAAAAAGCCGTTCCCTTTCCCCTTCCTGGGCTTTCTACCCATATCTTACCGCCATGTTTCTCAACAATACGTTTGCAGATGGCAAGACCAAGTCCACTCGAATCAAGATCGTGTCTTGAAATATCGGCTTTATAGAATTCATCAAAGACGTGACTAAGTCGTTCCTGCTTTATACCCATGCCTGTATCATTTACAGATATGGTAACAAAATCCCCGTCTTCTTTCGCATCAATTGTAATTTCACCTCCACTGTCCGGTGTGTATTTAATAGAGTTTGTAATAAGATTGTTGAGGAGTTCCCCGAATCTTAATCTATCCGCTTTAACAAAGATTTTTTCACCTATCTTGTTCTCTATGCTGATATTGTTTTCATCAAGGAGGACTTGGCTGTTTTCGATAATGTTGTTTATCTCTGATAGGAGATTTGTATCTTCGACGACTATTTCTATTTTAGTTGAATTGAGCCTTGCAAGATCAACAGTTTTATCGACTAGATCCTTTATGAAATAGACATTTCGATTGATTACCTTCATTAAATCCCTAGATTTAACATCTTTTAATTGCTCATTAACAATTGGCATTAAGATCATGATTGGTGTTAACGGTGTTTTTAAATCATGACTAAGCTGATTTATGAACTCGTCCTTTTGCTTAACAAGTTTTTCGATTTCTGAGGTTCTTTCCTGGATTTTTCTTTCAAGCCCTCTATTGATTGTAAAAAGCAATTCATGAGCATCCTTCAGCTCGTTTAAAGCCATGCGTTTACCAGTAATATCACTTATAATTAGCTGTGCACCTATTATTTTCCCATTCCTTTTAAGCAAGCCAATATGTCCTTCTGCCCATCCAGATATCCCGTCTTTACGTTTAAACTGAAATTCGAGTGGCGGAGGCGTTTTCCCCATTTTAAGAGAATCCAATACTTCCAAATATTTTGGCATATCTCCTTCCTGCAATGGTCCCACTTCTGAGAGCTGCCTACCAATATATTCATCCTTCGGGAGTTCAATCATTTTCAGTGCAGCAGTATTGCAAGATGTGATTGCGCCTTTCAGATCCACAGTTATTGTAGCATCAGGGGCCATTTCAACCAAATTTCTGTATTTCTCTTCAGAATTTCTCAACTTTTCCTCAGTCTGCTTACGTTCGGTGATGTCGCGGACAACAGCCTGAAGCATTGCTTTACCTTCGATTTCAATACGATTGAGGCCTACCTCTGCATCGAATAAAGTTCCATCAAGTTTTTTATGCTTCCATTCAAAAAATTGAGGTTCACCGGCAAATGCTGCATTAATTCTTTCCAGTGCATTCTCCTTTGAATCGCGTCCGTCCGATTGATATGGTGGAGAAAATTCATAAGGTTTTCGTTGAAGAATATCTCCGCGACAACATCCAAATATCTCCTCTGTTTTCGGATTGCATTCAATAAACGTATCTTCACTCATGAGAAATATTGCATCGTTGGCATTCTCAAAGATTGATCGGAACTTTACCTCGGAGCTGACGACACGATCATTTATTTTCTTCCATTCGGTGATGTCCTGCAAGCTTTCTATCGCGCCTATTGTTACTCCATTAACGTTTCTCAATGGTGCTGCGGTAAAGAAAAACCACTTTCCATCATCACCCAGATGAGGGAAAAAATCCTCATCTTCATAAGCACCTTCGACAAGAGCTGATTTGCGATATTTATTGGAGTGATAGGTAACAATATCATTCTCTGATCTATTATCTACCAAAAGATCTGCAAGGATTGGACGTTCCTTTGAATAAAATGCTTTCCATTGTTTTTTAGTACCAACCATCTCCTCTGCAGAAAGGCCTGTGGTTCTTTCTAAAGCTTTGCTCCAGTGTGTAATAATGTGTTTGTTATCAATTACAAGGGTTGGTATGGGATTTTTATCGACTATTTGAGAAATCTTTTCATCCTCTTCTTTTAGTTCTTTCATCTCTCCTTGTTTTTCCGCTCCTCTCAATTCTCTCACGATGTCAGGTTCGCCATTCATTGAACCCACCATCTATAAAATGGATCATTCGATAATCTCCCGCTACTTAAAATGGCAGTAGTTTTCGTAGTAATCGGAGATGTTACTCTATTGTGCATTCATTATCCCATCCAAAATTCCATCGTTGATAATCCTTTCTTAATATAAAAACATTAATGAAAAAAGTTCAGAATTTTTCAGACAATCCTTTTTACAACCCAGGAAAATCTGGTTCTGTTCCTTAGTTACCAACCCACCGAATATTTCTTTACTAAATATTCAATATATTTTTTCTCCTCGTCTGATTTCGGTTCCATCATCTTTTGGCTCCCCTAAAAGTACAATTATTGTATTCTCTCTTCACTTAAAAACATACGTCTGCCATTGTATCATGTGAAAGTAACATGTTTTATTTAGCCATGTTGTGCTGTTTTCATCCCGTTAAACGATTCATTAGTCTTGTATGATTTTGTGTTTTATCAAAAATAAATGCTAAATAAAATCAATAACGATCACTATTTTGAAATGGAAACCACATGGTCACTATCGAGCACAAGTTTTATTTGCTAAAATTTGTTTCAGTGCTTCCTATTATGTCATATTGGGCTTGTAGATCAGCTCGGAAGATCGCCTCCTTGGCATGGAGGAGGCCTCGGGTTCAAATCCCGACAAGTCCATATTTCTGCACTGGGGTGCTTGCACTCGAAACGTAAGTTTTTTGAATTTTCATTTTAGATTCAACTAGCTAAGACATCCAAAAATGTT
>Ga0255365_10425_pt1 | contig 10837 bp, 9 predicted proteins | sample ANMaggSeSYBR01J3_FD_182089 | JGI IMG/M metagenome (GOLD analysis project Ga0255365, IMG submission 182089) | Sediment cell enrichment communities from methane seep in Santa Monica Basin, California, United Staets - ANME aggregate JGI... | ecosystem: Environmental > Aquatic > Marine > Cold seeps >... | reverse complement strand
TGGTGCACACGCGGCGAAAGCTATGTGGGTTGGGTGCAAAAGTAATAGGTGCTGGTGAGAACAGTGAATTTGCTCGGCGACCTGTGGCTTTGAGCATAAATGATGTGCAGGTTGGGTTTCTATCCTATTGTAAGCAGGGTGCATTCTCGGCCAGTTCAGACAGGCCAGGGTCGGCGTTGTTGCAGCCCAAGGCTGTGGTTGCTGAGGTGTCTGCTCTCAAGAGATCTGTAGATCATGTCATTGTTATTTTTCATTGGGGTGTCGAGTTTTCCGACTATCCATATCCGCCGGATATTGAAATCGCGCACAGCATCATTGACGCGGGTGCGAGTGCGATTATCGGCCATCATCCTCATGTGGTGCAGGGATTGGAAGTCTATAAAGGTTGTCCAATATTTTATAGCTTGGGGAGTTTTATCTATGACCCCTGGGGTTAGCGCATATTCGTGGACCGGCAAATATGGGAGCGACAGCATTCTATCATTGCGAAGATACGTTTGAACGAAAATGTAGTGACAGGCTGGGAATGGAAACCTTACAGGGTGGATAGAGACAGCCTTCGGCCTACCGCAATTCACGGAGATGGGGCTACGAAATTTAAAGAACATTTTACCACCATATCTAAACGCATTCCTCATACCTCAAAGTGGTTCTATGAGCGGGCAGTAGATAATCTGCTAAAGCGGGAATTGATCACGATATGGAATTATACGAAGAAAACCAAAGGTAGATTTTTATTGCAAAAGATCAGAGATGTCCGTTTGAGACATATCCGAATATTGAGCGGAGCTTTGCGGAGTAAATTGCATCGTTTTTGGACTTAGGATTTTTCGTTTAAGGTAAGTGATGGAAAAATATTATGAGTATTGAAGACAGCCTTTACCGATTCCTTTCATTTTACAAAGAAATGCCGGATTGGGCCAAAAGTCTATTAGCCTCTCCCTGTAAAATTTTTCCTCGGGCTAAATTACTGGGGAAAAAATATAATATTTTTTACGAAGAAGCCAGAATGCTTGAGTTTGCTACTCAAGAGCGGATTGAAGAGTACCAGTTTTTAAAGTTGCAAAATCTTTTACAGCATGCCTTCGACACTGTTCCATTTTATCAACAAACGTGGAAAGAACGTGGTGTTCATATTGAAAAAATAAAATCTTTTCAAGATTTTCATGATATGATTCCATTTGTAACAAGAGAAATGGTGCAGGACGCGTCAGCTCAGTTTTTGTCTGGATTATACAAGCCTTCACAGTGGCTTAAAATGAATAGCGGCGGTTCGACGGGCATTCCGTTAAGTTTGTATTACCTCAAGGATCATTCAAGGGCTGCTGAATGGGCGCATATGCACCTTCAATGGTCACGCATCGGATATAAAATTGGTAGGCCGATGGCTACATTACGGGGAGACTATATTGGCAAAAATCGCATATATTCATACGATCCATGGCGTAACATATTAATATTAAGCTCCTTCAATCTTAATAAGACAAATACCGATATTTATTTGGAGCTCTTGAGTCAATACAAAATAGAATATATTAATGCCTATCCAGCCTCTCTTTATAACCTGGTTCAGTTATCAGAATTTAAAGAGAAAATCATTCCTTCTTTGAAAGGCATATTATTAGGGTCAGAAAATGTATTTGAATGGCAACTACAGAGATTTAGAAAGTTCTTTAATATTGATAGAGTGTTTTATTGGTACGGCCACGGTGAGCTATGTGCTTTAGGGGGTGGCTGTGAAATATCGTCTAATTATCATTTTTTGCCTTCGTATAGTTATGTTGAATTCATCAGTGATAAGAGCAAAAATGATGGAGACGCTTCAACTGCATGTGAAATCATCGGAACATCTTTTATCAATCCCCTAATGCCGTTGATTCGTTATAAGACCCAGGATTATGGTGTTGTGGCAAAGAATTTGTGTAAATGCGGTAGAAGGCATAAACAATTATCACAAGTAATTGGCCGGAAACAGGAAATAGCAGTGGGTCTTAATGGTGAAAAAATCACCTTAACAGCGCTGATATTTGGACGACATGCGGACTATTTTAATTATATTATTAAAATGCAGATTATTAATACGGAGCCGGGGGAATTAGTGGTAAAAGTCATACCGAAAGAGAGTTTGTCTGATGAGCATATTGCAGAAATAGAAGACATGCTTTCTCGAAAACAAGGGATGCCTTTTCAAACTAAGGTGCATGTAGTTAATAAAATTGATGGCACTAAGAGAGGGAAACATCGTTTTCTCATTCGACAGTTCCCATTGGAAAATTAACTCATTTTGAAATTATGCAGCAACTTACCCAAAAGCTAAAAGACGGCAGGATGCAAGTCACCGAACTGCCTGTGCCTGATTTAAGGCTGGGCATAATTCTGGTGCGAATTATTATTCACTTATATCGGCAAGGACGGAGGTCGGCACTGTTAAGGCAGCACGTAAGGGATATATCGGCAAGCCCAAGGAGCGTCAGCAGGTCAAACAGGTCATTGATACTTTAATGAGTCAGGGACCGGTACAAACCTATCGGGCACTTATGAAGAAGTTGAATGCTTACCCGCCTTTGGGGTATTCATGTGTCGGGGAAGTGTTCAATTTTGCTCCTGATATTGGTGAATTACAGGTTTGTGATCAACAAGCTTAAGAAATTATGAAACAACTCACACATGAATTTAAATCAGGGAAAAGGCAAGTGCTTAAAGTGTCAGGTGCTGATTTAAAGCAAGGTATAGTCCTGGTGCGAACCTTTTTATTAGCTTAGGAACGGGGACGAAATAACTTCCCCAACCCATCTAAAAAAATTGGCTTTATTTACGAGTTTCTTTTGAGATACAGAGCGTTTATTCAAAATTCGGGAATTGTTTTCATCAAAATATCAAAAAATGCGAAAAATCGTGATTTTGAGGCAAACCTCTCCTGTATTGCTTCGGATAGAACTCGATATTTAATATTTCTTAAATCAAGCTTTTAGTGGAACTGCTCTATAGTTCCATTTCCCCAACTCCTCATCAAAGACTATTCGCATTGTTTCTTTAAAATTAGCAGCAACTTTTCTTCCTGTTTGATAAACTTTTTTAATAATATTCGCTGTAACTGTTAAACCTGTTTTTGTAGTTGTGGTCTCTATCAAGTCTTTGACAAGTTCATGACTTTTAAAAATAACTCCCTTTAATGCTCTGGTAACATGACAAAATAATCTATGTTCTATTGGATTCCATTTTGATGCATATGACGGATAATGAGCGATTCTGATTTCCACGCCAATCTCATCGGCAAGCTTTTGTATATCCGCTTTAAAAATGTAATGACGATATGAATTGCTTCCTCCGGAATCACAAAGCAGTAAAATGGAACCGGCATCAGGATAGCAATGTTGTCCTTCGTTATACCACCACTGCCTTATTGAATCACATGCAAACTCACCGGTGTCTTTGCTGGTTCCAATGTTGACATAGGCTGTATTCCTCACAACATCATAAATCCCGTGAGGAATAACAATCCCATCAGCAAGGTGGGGAAAATCATGGTCAAATACCTTTTGAACCTCTGTTGTGTAGAGCATTCCATCACGGTATAAATTTCCCAACAACTCCTTCTTTTTTGTATCGACGCTTATTATTGGATTGCCGGCAGCCTCATACTCGGCTCTCAATCTTGCGATAATCTCGAACTGCTCGTTGCGGTATTCACAGGTTCCTGTACCAATCACCTTTTGGGCCTTACGCTTCACATAGCCATGCTTTTTGAAAAGCTGTTTGACTATTTTTCTACTTACATCAATTCCTTTTTCTTTTAGCTTGTCGGAAATTTGCTGGTGGGTCAAATGTGTCCATCTAACTTTTTCATCCATTGGATCGCCAGCCGTATAAAAAAAATATCACTTCCAAAAAGTTTGCATCGAGGTTAGGGATGCTTTCTAAACTCGTTTTTCTTCCACCACCTTTTATTCTAATCCTATCTTTTTTAATTGATTCAGGATGGTTGAGCTCCAACATTCCTCGTAATATCGTTTTTCTATCACAACCCAGAACTCTCGAAATATAACTGATACCTCCATAACCTAATTTTAAGGCTTCAGCCGCAGCGTAAAGTCTTCTATCCTTTTCTGAGTAAAGCGTGTAAACTAAGATCATTTTTTGTTCTATTGAACGATCATATGGTAATATTTTGTTGGTGGATTTCTTTTGAACCTGACCTTTATTCAAATCACAAAACATAGCGAAAATTCCTTTCTTGATAAAATAATATCCGCTATACAAGCATTTTGTAACTAATAGGTCTATAAATTTCTTCAGAAATTTGTTTTTTTTATTTTTTTGTCAATATTCTATTCAACCATTGTACCTGATGGGTCAGTTGGGGAAGTTATTTCGTCCACGTTCCTTATCTCGGAGTGGGCATAAGGTAACATTGTGGAAACCAACTAAGGTTGAATTATTGCCAAGAGAGCAAAAGGTTTTCAAAGAAAAATATAAGGACAAACAGGATGACTCTATGAAACAAATAGTCCAAAATTATAAAGAAGGAACCTTGAAGATCGAAGAAGTACCTGAACCAGCATTGAAATCAGGAGGTGTACTTGTACAGAGCTATCACTCCCTGATATCAGCCGGTACAGAAAAAATGAAAGTAGATGATTCTAAGAGATCGTATGTTGGAATGGCAAAAGCGAGACCTGAAAAAGCACGGCAAGTGATGGAAACGTTAAAACAAGCAGGGCCTTTGGCTACATATCGGAAAGTTATGAACCGACTCGACGCTTACACTCCATTAGGGTACAGTCTTGCCGGTAAGGTAATCGAAGCTGCTGCTGATGTTTCGGAATTCGAAGCCGGTGATATGGTGGCCTGCGCAGGTAATACCGCGAATCATGCGGAAATCAATTGGATACCTGTAAACCTTTGTTGCAAAATTCCGGCTTTGACGTGGGGGCGAAAAAATGACGGTGAAGGTAGTGTTTTAACTGACTGGGCGGCCTTTACGACCGTTGGTGCCATAGCCATGCAGGGTATCAGACAGGCCGATGTTCATGTAGGTGAGTGTGTGGCAGTGATTGGACTCGGACTCGTTGGTCTTTTGTCATGTCTTATTCTAAAAGCAGCGGGTTGCAGGGTTATGGGTGTTGATATTGATCCGGCAAAGGTAGATCTGGCTCAGAAAATGGGTGTTGATATTGCCGGGGTACCAGAAGTCGTTGATATTCAGCAGATGGCGATGTCTTTTTCTGATGGATATGGTGCCGATTCTATTCTGGTTACAACAGGGACTAAAAGTAACGAGCCTACTATTATGGCTGGTAACATTGCAAGGGATCGCGCAACAATCGTTGATGTGGGTATCAATAAAATGGACATTCCTTGGCAGCTCTATTTTGAGAAGGAGTTAACTGTCAAGCATTCAAGGTCATATGGACCGGGGCGGTATGATCCAAATTATGAGCTTAATGGTCAGGATTATCCTATCGGATATGTAAGATGGACTGAGAAAAGAAATATGATCTCATTTCTTGATCTCATGATAAGTGGTAAAATAGACATAGGCCCCCTCATTACTCATGAGTTTAGTTTCAGCAACGCAAACGAGGCTTACAAACTTCTTGAGGGTAAGGGGTCTGAGTTGTATGTTGGGATACTTCTTAAGTATGACGTCAGTGAGGAAACCCTGAAAAGGAGCAGAATAAGAACTGTTTGTACAATCTTGACAAAAACTAAAAACGGGTTGAATGTTGGCATGATAGGGGCGGGGAATTTTGCACGCACTATGCTTTTGCCAAATTTGAAGTGCCCGGACGTTGATTTGATTGGCATTGCAACTGCCACAGGAATAAGTGCGAAAGATACTGCCAGAAAGTTTGATTTTGAGATATGTACGACCGACTATAAGGAGCTCCTTGACAATAAATCAATCAATACCATTATGATTGCCACACGTCACAATCTTCACGGAAAGCTGGTAATGGATGCCTTAAAAGCAGGAAAGCACGTTTACACTGAAAAGCCTCTTTGCCTTAATGAAGAAGAATTGAAAGAAATAGCTTCTCTATATAATAACTCATTTAATGCCGCAGAAAGCCGGCCATTACTTATGGTAGGTTTCAATCGAAGATTTGCTCCACTAGTAAAAGGCATGAAGGCCTTTTTTGAAAAAAGAAATGAGCCGATGGTTATGCATTACAGGATTAACGCCGGTTACAAAGAAAAGTCTGACTGGTATCAAGACAGGGCTGTTGGGGGAGGAAGGATTATTGGGGAGGTCTGTCACTTCATTGACACCCTTCAGTTCTTGACTGATGCTCTTCCGGTGAGCGTCTTTGCGCACGCAATCAAGACCGACAATCAGGCCATAACCGTGGAAGACAATGTGGCTATTACAATTGGGTTTTCAGACGGGTCGGTAGGTTCAATAACTTATCTGGCAAACGGTGATCCGCTTTTTCCAAAGGAATATGTCGATGTGTTCTGTGAAAACAGAGTCTCTGTACTAGATAACTTCACAAGATTAACCACAATGGCGAACGGAAAGAAAAGGGTCAAAAGGGCCATTTTGCAGGATAAGGGACACAAGGCCGAGATGAAAGCTCTTATTAACTGCGTTAATGGCAACGGGGTTGCACCAATCTCCTTTGAGAGCATTTTTGCGACAACACTTGCCACTTTCAAAATTCATGATTCCATGAAGAGCCAACGGATGGTGCCAATTAACAACCTCCAATGAAAGGGCGTTTATAACGCCGCAAATACCAGATACTGTTTTGAACAAAACTGAGTCAAGGATCAAAGGTGATAATAGCCAAGTAATTTGTTTGCCACCCCAATATAGCCATCCTCTTACATCTCTTAATTCTATTAGACACGAGGTTAAGGAATGAACATCTCAATCTTCGGACTTGGATATGTAGGCGCGGTTTCGGCCGCGTGCCTTGGTAACGAAGGGCATTATGTAATCGGCGTTGATCCAAACAGGACCAAGGTTGATCTTATTAATCACGGACAAACTCCCGTCATCGAGAAGGATGTGGGAGAAATGATTCAAACTGGAGTCAAAGAAGGTCGGCTAAAGGGAACAACCGAGGCGGCTCAAGCCATCAAGGGCACTGAAATCTCATTTGTATGTGTTGGCACGCCGAGCCAGTTAAATGGTAATTTAGACCTGAAATATATTAGACGTGTATGCGAAAATATTGGGAGTGTTCTGAAAGATAAGGCCGTGGGGCATGTTGTGGTTATACGAAGCACGATTCTTCCGGGTACCATGAGAAACGTTGTCATTCCCACCTTAGAGGATTTTTCAGGCAAGGTCGCGGGGGAAGATTTCGGAGTGTGCAACAACCCTGAATTTCTGCGCGAGGGAACTGCGGTATACGACTTTTATCATCCGCCAAAAACCGTGATTGGAGAGACTGACAAACAAAGTGGTGATCTGCTTGCAACGCTTTATGAGAAGATGGACGCACCGCTGATTCGCACCGATTTGGAAACAGCGGAAATGGTGAAATATGTAGATAATGTATGGCATGCCCTGAAAGTCGGGTTTGCAAATGAAATTGGAAACATATGTAAGGGGCTCAGAATTGATGGACACCGGGTAATGGACATCTTTTGCCAGGATACAAAGCTGAATATCTCCGCTTCTTACCTGAAACCCGGTTTTGCCTTTGGCGGATCCTGTCTTCCAAAAGATCTGCGTGCATTAGCCTATAAAGCGCGAAATTTGGATCTTGATCTTCCGATCTTAAACGCTATCCTTCCAAGTAATAGACGCCAGATAGAACGTGGCATCCAGATGGTCATAGAAAAGGGCAACAAAAAGGTGGGGATTCTGGGTTTCAGCTTTAAGGCGGGTACGGATGACCTTCGCGAAAGTCCTATTGTAGAAGTAATCGAGCGTTTGATTGGCAAAGGTTACGATCTTCGACTTTACGACCGAAATGTGAATCTTGCGAGTTTGGTGGGGGCAAACAGGGACTACATACTCAATCACATTCCACACATTTCCAAGCTGATGGTAGAAAGCCTTGACGAAGCGCTATCACATGCTGATACCCTTGTGATAGGCAATGGCGATCCCGAGTTCCGGACGATTCTTGATCAGGTCAATCCAGGTCAAGTTATCGTGGATCTAGTTCGTATCGCTGATGCCCAAAGTGGCGATGGAAAATATGATGGTATCTGCTGGTGAAGAGTGAATAGAACAGGGTGGGAGGGTGAGAAGATTAGAAGGTAAGATGGTAAGAAGAGCAGAAGGTGGAAAGATAGAAGGTTAGAGGATTAGAAGGATAGAAGAGCAGAAGATAAGAAGTTGAGAAGTTGAAAGTGGCGGAGTCTATGATCAAGGGTAAAATATTCCAATCGATACTTAGGCTTGATCAATGGTTGGAAGAAAACCATTATAAAGGGTATGAACCATTTGATGGGCTAAGTTCTTATTTAAGGCCATTAACATTTCATGAAAAGTTTCCTCAGCAATGCTTACAACAATTTGTTTTAAGATTCCCATTTAATATAAGAAAATATTTAGGTGTTAGTAAAAAATATTCCTCTAAGGCAATGGGATTTTTAGCAAGTGGTTATCTCCGAATGTACAGGGCTGAAAAAGAGGACTATTACCGTAATAAAAGTGAAAATTGCCTTAATTGGCTAATTACGAATTATTCTAAAGGTTATTCAGGTCTATGTTGGGGAAATGCTTTTGATTATCAATCTAGAAATGCTTATATCCCTAAAGATGAACCCACAGTAGTTTGGACAAGTTTAATAGGACATTCATTGCTTGATGCCTATGATATTCTCAAAATAGAAAAATATAAGGACGCAGCATTTAGTAGTGGAAATTTTATATTAAATGACTTATCAAGAAGCAAGGATTGTTGCATCAGTTATTTACCTTTTATGAATATATGTGTGCATAATTCAAATATGTTAGCCGCATCATTTTTAGCAAGGTTATATTTTTTAAGTAAGGATGAATACTATATCAGCATAGCACGAAAAGCTATGCACTATAGTATATCGTGTCAGTTGGATAATGGTGCTTGGTATTATGGTGAGAAAGCAAATCTTCATTGGATTGATAGCTGGCATACAGCCTATAACTTGGATAGCTTAAAACATTATATGATTTATTCGGGCGATCGCTCTTTTTCAGATGCTTTTCACAGAGGCGTTCGATTTTATCTTGATTATTTCTTTCTATATAATGGATTACCTAAATATTACTGGGATAGAGTTCATGTTGTTGATATTCAAAGTGCAGGCCAGGCATTAGATAGTTTGATTTTTTATAGCGCTGAATTCCCGGAGGCTATTGGGCTTGCCAAGAAAGTTGCCGATTGGACAATCTGCAATATGCAAGATAAAAGTGGATATTTTTACTATAGAAAATATAAATATATAACTAACAAAACCCCAATGTTACACTGGGGGCAGTCAACAATATTCAGCGGTCTTTCAAGATTGTATCTACATTTAAAGGCACAACCGGAACTGGTGTGATGCCTAACACCATCAACCGGAATCAATGTGGTCAATGAAATCAAACTGTTACGCAAACTATTGTTAAGATATCAATCTTTTAACGATGGTATTAAGAGCAAAAAAAATGGCACTTTTTGATTTTGATGTAACCACCTGTAAAACAACGCAAAAATGGCAAAAAGAGGGTCATTTTACCACACCAGTTCCGGTTGACCCCATTTAAAGATGTTGGTTGATAAATGAAAAAGCCTCTTTTGAGAAGAGTATTAAACAGAATCCTTCATATCATTGCTCGATTTTCACCAGGCGCAGAAAATTTTCGTCCGTTTTTACATCGTTTAAGAGGCGTAAAAATCTACGGGCGGGTTTTTATAGGAGACGATGTATATATTGAAAATGAGTGTCCCGAATGTGTAGAAATTCATGATGAAGCACAAATAGCTATTCGAACTATCATTATTGCTCACTTCAGAGGAAATGGGAAGATTATAATTGAAAAAAAGGTTTGGATAGGCCCAAATTGTGTGATTACTGCTAATCCTGGTCAAACGTTAACAATTGGAGAAGGATCTGTTGTAGCTGCTTCTTCGGTTGTTACCCGGGATGTGCCAACTTACACATTTGTTGGTAGATCATCTGCAAAGCCTATTGCAAAAGTGACGGTCCCAATGATTTTAGGAACATCGTTTCAAAAGTTTAAAAATGGTCTCAGACCTTTAGATAAAAAAAAGATATGCTGAATTAAATATTGATGTGAAAATTGATTTTATACACATAGTTGAAAAATATTAAAATGAACAAAATGAATTCAAAAATTGTAAAGATAGAATATTATTTGCCTGAAAAAATACTTTCGAATGTTGACATTGAACAAAAATATCATCGATGGGATGCTTCAACAATTGAGGAAAAACTTGGAATCAGAACCAGGCATATAGCTAATGAAAATGAAACTTCATTAGATTTAGCGATTAAGGCTTCTGAAAAAGTTTTAAAAAATTATGATAAAGATAAAATTGATTTTATTGTACTTTGCACACAAAGTCCTGATTATTACTTACCAACTTCTGCATGTATTGTTCAGGATAAATTAGGCTTAAACAAAAGTACTGGCGCTTTTGATTATAACTTGGGCTGCTCAGGTTATGTCTATGGATTAGCTATATCTAAAAGCTTGATAAGAAGTAATATTGCCAATTCTATATTATTGATTATGAGCGAAACTTATTCAAAACATATTCATGAAAGAGATCTGGCAAATCTAACTATTTTTGGTGATGCTGCAGCAGCAACAATCATTGAAAAAGCTGAGGAAGAACACTTTTTTGAATTTGTATTAGGTACAGATGGCAGTGGTATGAAC
>Ga0255365_10413_pt2 | contig 10859 bp, 9 predicted proteins | sample ANMaggSeSYBR01J3_FD_182089 | JGI IMG/M metagenome (GOLD analysis project Ga0255365, IMG submission 182089) | Sediment cell enrichment communities from methane seep in Santa Monica Basin, California, United Staets - ANME aggregate JGI... | ecosystem: Environmental > Aquatic > Marine > Cold seeps >... | reverse complement strand
AATGGTTCTCCGGCACAGGATCAATATAAAAGCTTCCAGGATGAGCAGGCTGTATTTGATGAAAAAATGCATGCCATTTATCAGGATTATAAAGCTGCCAGGGATTCCGGTATGGTTGAGCTCCAGGACAGTCTTTCTATTTTAATGGATGAGGTGTATGAGGCACAGCAAGACTTTATCAAAGAATACGTTTTTAATAACAATGCCCTTGTAACAGCACCTTATATTACCAACAGAAATTCTTATTCGTGGACAGTTGATGAACTGGAAAACATCCTTAATAATTTCGACCCCTCACTTGATTTATCACCTGATTATAAACTCCTTTCAGACAGGGTGGTTGTTTTGAAGCGAGTAGATATTGGCCAGCCATTTATTGATTTTACAATGAAAGACACAAATGATGTTGATGTAAGTCTTTCCGAACTTAGTAAGGGTAAATATCTGCTGGTTGACTTCTGGGCGGCATGGTGCGGCCCATGCAGGACAGAAAATCCCAATGTGCTGGCTTGCTATAATGATTTTCACAGCAAAGGATTTGATGTTCTTGGTGTGTCTTTCGATCAAAGCAGGGAGAAATGGATAAAGGCCATCAATGATGATAATCTTACCTGGAATCATGTTTCAGACCTTCTGGGCTGGAATAATGCAGCAGGAAAACTATATGGCATCCGCTCTATACCTTCAAGTATATTGCTCGATCCGGAAGGCATCATTATTGCCAAAAACCTGAGGGGGGAAGAACTTAGGGAAAAACTTGGGGAGCTGATGCCCTGATGAATATACAGTATACAAAAGTTGAATATTGAATACTGTATCTTGTATATTTCTACTTTTCTTTCCAAAGGGTATTGAAAGATTTTTTGGCCAGGGGTGGCAGGTCACGTCGTGGGCCCCAATTACTGCCCAGGTATCTTTTATAGGTATAGTTGCGCACTCCAAAGCCTCCCATATCCATATATTTCCGCTTCAGCATCATCTTCTTCATCCCTTTCATGACCCACTTTTCCTTGCCGCTGGCAAACCCTTCTTTAACAGAATCGCTCCTGTTTAATAGCAGCAATTTATGTAAGGGGATTTTTACCGGGCACACTTCTGTACATGCACCACAAAGGCTGGAGGCGAAACTCAGGTGTTTATAGTTATTCATGCCATTCAGGTACGGTGTGATCACAGAACCAATTGGGCCTGTATAAGTGGTATTATAAGTGTGCCCGCCTATATTACAATAAACAGGACAAACGTTCAGGCAGGCACCGCAGCGTATACAGGACAAAGATATTCTCTGTCTTTCCTTTGCTAATAATTCAGTCCGCTTGTTGTTTAACAATACCACATACATTTCATCCGGTCCGTCGGTTTCACTATTCCTCCTCGGGCCATTAATTATAGAATTATATACTGTGATTTTTTGTCCTGTACCAAAAGAACTGAGTAATGGCCAGAACAGCTCGAGATCAGTAATGGAAGGAATGAGCTTTTCTATGCCGGCAACAACGATGTGAATCCTGGGAAATGATATTGAAAGCATCCCGTTTCCTTCATTTTCGGTGAGTGCAACTGAACCGGTATCCGCAATCAGGAAATTGCTTCCTGTTATCCCTATATCGGCAGAAGTAAATTCTTTCCTTAATTTTTCCCTTACAAATGCCGTGATATCTTCCGGGCTACTGTTCTTATCAAGATCGAACAAATTATAAAATAAATCTGCAATCTCTTCTTTCGATTTGTGCATTGCAGGTGTAACGATATGATAAGGTTTTTCGCCCGCCAGCTGCACAATGTATTCGCCCAGATCCGTTTCAATTGTATTTACATTATTAGCTTCCAGTGCATCATTAATATATATTTCTTCAGTGGTCATTGATTTGGATTTCACCACTTTCCCGGCCTGGTGCTTTTCAACTATTCGAAGTATTTCCTTTACTGCCTCTGCAGCATCCTGTGCCCATATGACTTTTCCTCCCCGACTGCTAAAATTTGATTCAAACTCAATCAGGTATTTTTCAAGATCATTAATGATCTTATACTTCAGGTGAGCAGCCCTGATCTTTGCAAGTTCAAGATCACAAAATTGCTCTTTCCCTAAACCAACGGCATCATTATACCTGGACATATTATACTTAATGGTCCTTCTGTGATCTTTATCAAAGGCCTTCTTATTGGCATCCTTTATAAACTTCTTGTTAATTTCCGACATGCTACATTTACTTACAAGGTGTTGGATATTTTTTCAACCCTACGCTGATGTCTGCCTCCTTCAAATTCGCTATTAATAAATTTCAGAGCCATTTCCATAGCCAGTGCTTTGTCAATAAATCTTCCCGGCAAAGACAAAATATTAGCATTATTATGTTCTCTGGCCAGCTGTGCCTGTTCCAGGCTCCAACATAAAGCTGCTCGTACTCCAGGGTATTTATTGGCTGTCATTTGGGCTCCATTTCCGCTTCCGCATAAAATAATACCCATCTTAAATTCACCATCATTAACAGCTTTTGCCAGTGGATGAACGAAGTCTGGATAATCAACACTGTCCGATGAATGAGTACCCATATCCTCAATTAAATAACCTAGCTTATTCAAGTTGTTCTTTAGAAATTCTTTCGTTTCAAAACCTCCATGATCACAGGCTATCGGAATAACTTGCTGCTTATCGAACATAAACTGTAATTTTTAACAAAGTTAGCTATTTTTGAAGCCACATAAATATGATAATTTCTTTTATATAAAACAGTTTTACACTTATAAACAAACTATTGTTAATAATGCCTGTAAATTGTTATTAGATGTTAATAGAAATTCAATTTTTCATGTTATTCAACAAGAAACCATAAATTCGCATGATTTTCTACATATTATTAGAAATTATTAACGCTTTTTAAACAGAAAAACAACATACTTTTAGGTTAAAAATATTCACATCATAAAAAAATATAAATTTGTGAATAACCTTATAAAGTATTATTTAAAAAGGAATTAAGAAAATTATTGTGTATTTTATTTGTTAGTAAAACTGTATAACTCCAATTGTCAAGTAAACAGCATGAAAGTTTTAAAGAGAATTAACAGGATAAATACAATAAAAGGGTTTTATAAAAGATTTATTATAATATATAATTGTTGATAAAGCAGATGGATATGAATTACAGGGATGAGATAGCAAAATTAAAAAAAGAAAAGAATGCCGTTATCCTTGCTCACTATTATCAGGTGCCGGAAATACAGGATATAGCTGATTATGTTGGAGACAGTTTAGGTTTATCTCAGAAAGCATCTGAAGTAAAAAATGATTTGATTGTTTTTGCCGGGGTTCATTTTATGGCTGAAACGGCTAAGATACTCAGTCCTTCCACCAAGGTATTGTTACCTGATCTTGAAGCCGGCTGCTCGTTGGCCGATTCTTGTCCGCCAGATGCATTCAGCGAATTTAAAAAGAAACATAAGGATCATATTGTCATTTCATATATTAACTGCAGTGCTGTCATTAAAACCATGTCGGATGTAATTTGTACTTCCGGAAATGCAAAACAGATAGTAGAATCTTTCCCGAAAGAGCAAAAGATAATCTTTGCACCTGATAAGAACCTGGGTGGATATATCAACAGTATTAGCGGTCGAAACATGGTTTTATGGGATGGAACCTGTGAAGTTCATGATGTGTTAAACACAGAAGCCATTATTAACCTTAAAATAGAACATCCCGACGCAAAACTTATAGCCCACCCTGAATGTAAGGCCCAGGTATTGGAATTGGCCGACTATGTGGGATCTACCACCGCTATGCTTAACTTTACAGGTACTGACATTGCTCAAAAATATATTGTGGCAACCGAAACAGGTATCCTGCATCAGATGAAGAAGAATTCACCTGAAAAAGAATTTATTATTGTACCTACAGATGAAACGTGCTCATGCAATGATTGCCCATATATGAAACTGAATACAATGGAAAAGCTATACAGCTGTATGATGAATGAAAAACCGGAAATTATTTTAGATCAGGACACTATCGAAAGAGCAAAAGAGCCAATCAACAGGATGCTTGATATTTCCAGAAAATTAAACCTCATTAAATAAATGAAAACCGTCCGATATATTATTTTCTCGCTGCTTATATTGTTTAGTGGATTAGCCTATTCCCAGGAAGAAATATTACCCGATGGGTTTACCGTTTTTTATCATTCCAATGGTGAGAAAAGCAGCGAAGGCATAATAAAGAATGGAAAACCGGAGGCTTACTGGAAAACATACAGTGAAGAAGGGGTATTATTATCAGAAGGGAACAGGAAAGATCATTTGCTTGACAGTATATGGAAATTCTATGATGAAAGTGGATCATTGAAAATGGAAATAAATTATCTGGAGGGAAGAAAAAACGGAATAAGAACTACTTACAGGGAAAATGAAAGAATAGAAGAGAACTTTATTGATGACCTTAAACAGGGGATCACAAGCTATTATTACCCGGAAGGACAACTTAAGAAAACCCTGATCTACGTAAATGGACTGGAAGAAGGAATTGCAAAAGAATATGCAGAAGATGGAAGGATCATACAACTGATCACATATAAGAAGGGTTTTATTTCCAACCGGCAGCGGATCAACAGATTAGACAATGAAGGGAAAAAACATGGGAATTGGAAATATTATTATGATAATGGAAGCCTACAGCTTGAATGTATTTACAAGCATGGGCTAAGAAATGGTTACTATAAAGAGTATGATATTGAGGGTAATCTTTTACATGCATATAAATTTGTGGATGGAGAAAAACAGGAATTTGTGGCTGAACTGACAAAGCTTGATGTAAAAAAAGAATATTACCCCGATGGAAAAGTAAAAGTTGAAGCCACCTATAAGGATGATAAACCGGAGGGGGTTTGGAGAGAATATACTGAAGATGGAGAAATTGAAAAATCATATATTTTTAAAAACGGGATAGTCATAGGTGAGGGGATTATTACAGAAAAAGGAGAAAAAACCGGAGTCTGGAAAGAGTATTATGATAATGGTGTTTTGAAAGGAGAAGGGTATTATGATGATGATTTACGGGTTGGTCCGTGGAACTTTTTTCACCGTAATGGAGCGCTGGAACAGAAAGGATTATACGATAGTCTGGGCCGGATTGAAGGTGTGTGGAACTGGTATTATACCTCCGGGATCCTGCACAGAAAAGAAAATTTCAAGGAAGGCCGGGCTGACGGGCTAATGACGGAATATGATGATCTGGGCAATATTTTAACAGAAGGAACCTTTTGGAGGGGAAAGGAGGATGGCGACTGGTTTTATGAACTTGGCGATCATCGGGAAGAAGGCGAATATATAGAAGGAATGCGTGATGGAGAATGGAGCTTTTATTTTACAAACGGAGACCTGAAGTTTAAAGGAAAATTTATTGAAGATAACCCACACGGCGAACATCTGTGGTATTGGGATAATGGAAAACTCAGGGATAAGGGTAATTATATTATGGGAAGAAAGCATGGCGAATGGATTACTTATAACTACGACGGCTCACCATTTTTGGTTATCACCTATGAAAACGGAATAGAAAAGAAGTACGATGGAGTGAAGATTAATCCTGAAAATGTAATTGATGAGGAATAATTTGTAATTTTGGCACCCTAATTTAAAATTAAGGAGAAATGATGATTAGAAATTTGTTTTTGATTCTTTTAGTAAGCGTTTTAATCTGGTCATGCGACAACCAACAAACTGCAAACCAGGAGCAAACTATTGAAGAAGAGCTTGTTGTTGAAGAAAAGCCTGTAGCAATTTCACTGGCCGACTTTAATGAAAAAGCCGAAACCTTTGTTGGAAAAGAGATTATTCTGGAAGGAACAGTAATCCACGTTTGTAAACATGGTGGTCACAAAATGTTTATTACTGCCGATGATCCTGACGTCAGGATCAAGATCACAAGCAGTGAGGAAATGGCTGCTTTTGAGCCCGAACTTGAAGGTTCAGATGTAAGAGTAGTTGGGTTTGTAGAAGCCATAGATGCTGAAGTGGTTGGCGAAGGCCAGCTGGCCGATGAACATGAAGAGCACGAAGAAGATGAAGAGCACGAAAACATCTACCACAAACCACAATATTCTGTTTCATGCATTGAGTATGTAATTGTGGAATCAACACCGGAAGAAAAATAAATACATCAATAGAGGTTGTTTTTATTTTAAAGCGGATTTTTTTTAACAGGGGATCAATAATTATGTAGATCATAAGTGTTGATCCTCTTATTTAGTATAAAGCATTTGTATGGCCAGGCTTAAATGGAGAAAATGGTTCAGGGTGATCCACAGGGATTTTGGATACCTGTTTTTCGGGGTAACACTTGTCTATGCTGTTTCCGGAATAGCCATTAATCATCTCGACGACTGGAACGCAAATTATATTATTACATCAGAAAACATACAAACAAATCTGGACAATAGATCAGACAGGGAAGAGATTCTTAATATGCTGGAGCAAGAGGGCGAGCGTAAAAACTATAAGAATCATTATTTTCCAAGCGAGAATGGTCTGAAAATATTTCTTAAAGATGGTGTGGTTTACGTAAACCTGAGTTCCGGAAAGGGATTGATAGAAAAGAGCAAAAGACGCCTTGTTTTTCGGGAAATGAATTACCTTCATTACAACCCCGTGAAATACTGGACCTGGTTCTCAGACCTTTATGCCGGTGCGCTGATCGCTTTAGCCATAACGGGCCTGTTTCTGGTCAGGGGAAAGAAAGGCATTACCGGCAGGGGATCCTGGCTAACCATTCTGGGTATTCTTATCCCGCTGATCTACTTGCTAATTTATTTTTACTAAGATGCAGGAACTTATCTTTTTCATTGTATTTACAGTCTGGTATGCCGGCGCACTGATTGTCGCCGAAAGAATCGGGCGGAAAAGTAGATTAGGGGAGGAATGGACATTCTTTATTGGCTTCATGCTTACGCCAATTGTTTCAGCAATATTAGGACTGTCATTCAAAAAATAGCTCCCGGTCATCAGCAACCAGCAACCAGTGACCAGCAACCAGTGACTAGTAACCAGTAACCAGTAGCCAGCCTAAACCATTTCAAAATCCATCTGCTTTTTGCCCAGATCAATTTTTTTCACCCTGATGTTTACCTGATCTCCCAGCTTATACAGCTGGCCATAACGTGATCCGATCACCTGGTAATTATCTTCATCAAGGTAATAGAAGTCGTCTTGCAGGTCCTGCAGACGAACCATGCCCTCACATTTGTTTCCTATGATCTCAATATAAATTCCCCATTTACTTACACCGGAGATCAGCCCTTCAAATTCCTGGCCGATCTTATCCAGCAGGAACTCAGCCTGTTTATATTTCACCGATTCACGTTCTGCTTCAATAGCACTCCGCTCCATAAGGGAGCAATGCACACACTTGTCTTCATACACAGCCTTGCTGACCGAAGATCCCCCTTCGAGATAATGCTCAAGCAGGCGGTGGACAATCAGGTCGGGATAACGCCGGATGGGCGACGTAAAATGTGAATAGTATTGAAAAGCCAGGCCATAATGCCCGATGTTCTCAGTTGAATACTCTGCCTTTGACATGGTGCGTATGGCAATGGTCTCGATCATATTTTCCTCTCCCTTGCCGGCAATTTGTTTGAACAACTCATTAAACGACCTGGCAAGGCTTTCCTGTGAATTAATCTTCAGCGAATAGCCCAGCTTACCAAGGAATTCGATAAATGTGTTGAGCTTTTCCGGAGAGGGGATGTCGTGAATACGGTAAATGAAGGTTTTGGGCTTTTTATCTGCCTTTTTCTTTCCGATAAACTCAGCAACCCTCCTGTTGGCAAGCAACATAAAGTCTTCAATAAGCCTGTTGGAATCTTTTTGTTCCTTGATAACCACACTCAAAGGAGTACCATCCTCATCAAGCTTGAATTTCACTTCCTGGGTGGCAAAGTTGATCGAGCCATTTTTAAAGCGCTCATCCCTTAATTTTGTGGCAAGCCCATGAAGGACACCGATCTCTTCTGCATATTCCCCTTTCCCCTTTTCAATGATCTCTTGTACTTCCTCGTAATTGAATCGCCTGTCGGAGTTGATCACCGTGCGCCCGAACCACTGACTAAGAACTTTTGCATTATTATCCAGCTCAAAGACTGCCGAAAAACACAATTTGTCCTCATTGGCTTTCAGGGAGCATACGAAATTCGATAATTTCTCCGGCAGCATAGGAATCACCCTGTCAACCAGATAAACGGATGTAGCCCTTTTATAGGCTTCTTCATCCAGCGTGGTTCCCGGTTTAACATAATGACTAACATCTGCAATATGTACCCCGACTTCCCAGTTCCCCGACTTTAGTTTCTTAAGTGACAGGGCGTCATCGAAGTCTTTGGCGTCTTCCGGATCGATGGTTATGGTCCAAATGTCCCTGAAATCCTTGCGTTTCTTATATTCATCGTCCGCAATCTTCCACGGGATCTTATCCGCCTCCTTTTCAACATGGGAGGGAAAGCCAAGGGGAAAGTCATGCTCGGCCAGGATCGATTGCATTTCAACATTATGCTCACCGGGGCTTCCCAGCACATTGATGATTTCGCCGAATGGATTTTTTGAATGCTCGGGCCATTCGGTAATGCGGGCAACAACTTTCTGTCCACTCTTTGCGCCTCCCAGGCTCTCAAGAGGAATGAAGATATCAACAGGCATGTTTCTGCTGTCGGGGATCAAAAAAGCAAACTTTTTAGAAACCTCAATAATACCAACAAACTGTTCTCTCGCCCGCTTAACGATCTCCACGATCCTTCCTTCGGGCTTCTTGTCTTTTCTTTTTGGGAAAAGCTGTACCTGTACCACATCGCGATGAAGAGCGTGGTGGGTGTTGTTGGGGGTAATGAATATGTCATCACCGTCATCTTCAGGGATCACATAGGCCTTGCCCGTATTTTTCATATCAACCCTACCCGTAATGGTGTTGGAATATTCCTGCCGCTCCCTTGCCCAAACCGGATTAAGCCTGAGTTTGCCGGGCTTTAATTCTTCAATAGCCTCTTCCTGAAGCAGTTCCGAAAGGATGGAGCTAACAAGATCCCGGCCCGCCTTGTCCTTTATGGTCAGCTTGGCAGATATCTGCTTATAATTAAAAAGCCTTACAGGGTCGGCAGTAAAAATGCTCAGGATGTTGTTTCGGAGCAGGTTTTTAGCGCCACGACCACGATTTTTTTTATATTTTTTTTTCATAATTTTTTATTTCCGGTTCCGGGTATGGCCCGGATGAGGTTTTTAGTGTATTCTGTTTGTGGGTTTGTGTAAATATCATCAGCATCTCCCATCTCAACAATTTTTCCATTTTGCATCACAGCCATCCTGTCCGACATATACCTGACCACTGAAAGGTCGTGAGAGATGAAAATATATGTCAGTTTCAATTCCTGCTTAAGCTTATTCAGCAGGTTCAACACCTGCGCCTGTACTGATACATCCAATGCTGAAACAGATTCATCGCAGACAATAAACTCTGGACTGACCGCAAGTGCGCGGGCAATGCAAACCCTTTGTCTTTGTCCACCCGAAAGCTCATGGGGATACCTCTCGGCATGATTGGGAGTCAGCCCAACCTGCTCGAGTAGCTCGGCCACCTTATTTTCTCTTTCCTTTTTACTTTTTGTTAGCCCGTGAACCACCAATGGCTCCCCAACAGCGGAGCCGATGGTCAGGCGTGGATTAAGCGACGAATAGGGATCCTGGAAGATAATCTGTATCCATTTTCGGAGAACCCTAAGCTCCCTGCCATTAATATGACTGATATCCTTTTCATTATAACTGATGCTACCTGAACTCTGTTCTATCAGCTTAATAATGGTTCTCCCCAGGGTAGTTTTTCCACACCCTGATTCACCGACAAGACCCAGTGTTTCACCGGGAAAAACATCAAGGCTGACCCCGTCAACAGCCTTTACGTACTGACGAGGCCCTCCAAAGATTTTTTTTCTCAAGGGAAACCAGGTGGATAGATTTTCTGTTTTCAGGATAGGAGACCGTGCATAAATTTCTTTTTGATGGAGCGTTCGTTCGTTTTCGCTTTTCAGGATATTTTCAGCGGACAATAAGTCTTCAGCATGATCTTCAGAATCGAGGAAATCCCTTACTGTTAATAGCCGGGAAGGACGTTTATCCAGTGGAGGGCGACAGGCAAGCAAACCCCTGGTATAGGGGTGTACGGGCTGGTGAAATACCGTATTTGTTTTGCCAGACTCAACAATCTCACCCCTGTACATCACAATGACTTCTTCAGCTATATCGGCTATTACGCCAAGATCATGTGTGATAAATATGATACTCATTCGGTGCTTCTGCTGCAGCTCATGGAGAAGCTTGAGGATGTCTTTCTGAACCGTCACATCAAGCGCGGTAGTGGGCTCATCTGCAATGAGCAGCGAAGGCTGGCAGGAGATAGCCATAGCGATCATCACCCGCTGTTTCTGTCCACCGGAAAGCTGATGCGGATATGATTTTAGGATCTCCTTTGGCCGTGGCAGCCTTACCTCGTTAAAAAGGTCGAGGCATAAGTCCCTGGCAGTTTTTCGTGAAACATCTTTATGCTGACGGATCACCTCTGTGATCTGGTTACCACAGCTAAAAACCGGGTTGAGTGAGGTCATGGGCTCCTGGAAGATCATCCCGATCTCGTTTCCCCTGATCCGTCGCATCTTTTTCTCCTGAAGCTGAAGAAGATCTACTTCTTGCTCCTGGCCTTGGAAATAGATATTGCCGGAAGTGACTTTTCCCGGCGGGGATGGGATCAGCCCCATAATAGAAAGGGCGGTTACGGATTTTCCCGATCCCGCCTCCCCGACAAAACCAGCCGTAAGTCACTCCCCGCC
>Ga0255365_10150_pt2 | contig 10863 bp, 10 predicted proteins | sample ANMaggSeSYBR01J3_FD_182089 | JGI IMG/M metagenome (GOLD analysis project Ga0255365, IMG submission 182089) | Sediment cell enrichment communities from methane seep in Santa Monica Basin, California, United Staets - ANME aggregate JGI... | ecosystem: Environmental > Aquatic > Marine > Cold seeps >... | reverse complement strand
CTACTTATTACTACTTATGTATTTCGCAAACTATATATGCGGCCCTAGCATTTCCAGAACAAATTAAAAAATCTCATGATTTATTTCAGTCATGAATTAATAAAGGAAGTTACTATATTTAAAAGTTCTCTAATTTAACCCGTTTCTGAGCCGAAAGTCATGTAGTATGGAAAGCCTGTTTTAGAATAATATATTCGGTTATTTTTTTCAAGTTCTTCCATTCTTTTTTCTGAATATGCCCAATATCTTCCAGTTGAAGGTTTCACACCTTTCCATTCATAAGAATAACCTGGATTATTTGCTGTTAAGTCAGATGTTTTGAATTTTTTTCCAATTTTCGGGTCGAACTTTTGATATGCTTTAAGAATATATTTTTCATCATATGGTGCAAATTGAGTATTCCAGATATATCTTGGATTTTTTGTATACCAATAAATTGTATCATGAATTGCGCCGTATGAAGTAGCTCTTTTAGAATCATTGTGGGCACTTGACCTTTGCCAAATTATTTCATTCAAGAAATTCGCATTGCCAAAAATCTCATCTAATAATATCTTTATATAATGCCCTGCATGCCAATCTAAATGAACTAAGATACTCCCATTTTCCGATAGCAATCGCCTCATCAACTGCAATCTTGGATACATCATATCCAGAAAACTGTCAATCCCCCTTTCCCATGTATCAGAATATGCCAATCGTTCGTTCATCGGCATTTCCCTTTCATAATTATTCCTACCAATCTTCACCTCATTCGGGAAATTAAAATTTTCCCCGGTATTGAACGGCGGGTCAATATATATCAAATCAATCTGCCCCTCGTACCCCTGCGCAAGCAACGCCTGCATCACAAGCAGGTTGTCACCCCATATCAGTCGGTTCGGCTGGCTGGAAATCTCATCTTCACCAGAATCAAAGAAACTCGTCAGGTTGCCGGTCGCCTTATTTGGATACACTTCCTCTGCGGTCTGGAACTCAAGGTCTTTAGGCGAGGGTTCACGGCGCGGCTTTGATGCCCAGATGAGGCGGGCAGTGTCTTTCTGGCGCTTTTTCTCACTGCGGAATTGTAGCCGTTCTTCCTGGACTGTGAATTCAGGGTCAGGTTCGGTATATTCAGATGACATTTTTATCAGACCTTGGTTGGGATAAATGAGATAAAGATTCAGATAAAATCGTATAAATCTTTTTGGTCAAGTTCATGAATAAAACGATTGCAATCCTCACTAAATTTTTTACGGCTTTTCCAATGGTCAGGGATGGAAACACTCCACACATCATCACTATTGTTAAGATAATTTTTCAATTGTTTCGTTTTACATTGACGAAGGAATCTCTTCATTTTGTCCACCAGTGTATTTTGTAAACTCTTATCCAGATTGTCCCAAATATCACCCATAACTTCTTCCGTCAAATTCCTAACCTTAAATTTATTTCTTCCAGTTATTGAACGTGACATCAGTGTAGTGAAAATAAACGGAGCAATTCTTTTAACTGGACTGCTATCTGTGAATTTCAGTATCAAAGGCGCTTTAGATTTAATTTCAACCGATTCTGAAAATAAATCATTTAATTTTTGGTCTTTGAACGACCGTCCGTGGATTTGTTCAACAGTTTTATCCAAAATTACCTGTGGGTAATCTATCCCCTTACCAGTCAATTGCTCCTTCAGATGCATTAGATTATCCCGTCCAAATATACCAACATCTAATTCCAAACTTTCAGTAGGAATGTCTATACCTTTCTCGATTAAGTGTCGTACTTGGATTGAGTCATACCTGCTTAAATTACTCCCGATTTTAAACTTTCCACCTTTACATTCTGCGAATAATCCCATATTCTCAGACATGAATAGAATATCTGGATTAATTGAATCAGGAACACCGATTATTGGTTCGATTCTTGAAAGTTTATATCCTGCTTTAAAAAGATGGTTTGGGTATGATTCGAAATTGTAAGCAAGTCCTAACACTGCATTTATAATATCAAGATGATCAAAAGACTGATCCGTGTTCGTCAAAAATCATCACTCCTGGATCTAAATAATGTTGAATGTTTGTATATAATCTAAATACCATATTTCCACAAGCATTTTCTGGTAAATATAACCGACCATATTTTTGCATCAAATCCATGCTAAATTTATCACCTGTATGAACGTCCACTCCGGCAATCCTTAAGAAATCATCAGTCTGATCATGGATAACACCCCATAATTTGAAGGGGTGCGTCGAATTGATAATTTTTTCGGCGAGATGGTAGATATCATAATTTTTAGAGAATTTTATTTCAAATGGGCTTCCACCCACAACTTGACCACATGCTGATTTTGTTAAAGACATCCTGTTATTTTCAATCTCTTTCATTTTGTCACTATAATCATCTATGATTTTGTCAACAAAACGAATATGTTCTTCGATATCGGTTCCTTTATTCACCGTGATTTTGCCATCGAAAAAAACCTCGTCTAAAAATTTGACATTATGATCATCTATATTAAGCACCCTTGTAGAGGTTTTTGTTGAAGGATAATTGTTCTCCTGTAATAACTTGAAAAGATTTTTTGATGGTTTTGTTCCTCTTGACCACAATCTCATGGTCAGTTGGGAAATATCATCTTCCCCTAATTCATCTTCGTCGAATATTTCTTGTTTGAATTTTATTGAGAAACCAACATTTACCAACGTACTTTCAATGTTATCCAGCATTTGATGAGGCATCCATAAACTATCGAGTAAAAGCAGGTTTGTGAATTTATCCATGAATTTATCAATAGTTTCACTGTTCTCCATATTGTACAACTTCCAGTATCTGTCAAAAAACGTGTCAATGTATAAAACAAATCGTTGACTGTTCTTGCGCACAATCAGGCCAAATAAGAATTTATCGTCAGTTGGTTTTATCTCTATATGATATCCATCGAATGTTAGTGGTATTTTGTCAATGTTGCAGTTTGATTCAATAATATTAGTTTTTACATTATACTCTGAATATTCTCCATGTTCTTCCAATGATCGGAGATTTGCGTCAATGGTCCTTTCCATTTGCTTATGAAGTTCGCTCCTGGATTTTATCATCTTCTTGACCACCTATTAAACTAAAATAACATTTGAAAGATGAATCTGCTTTATCTTACACCATAATTATGGATTAATCATTAAATAAACTTGCTGGGTTTCCGCAGTAAACAACCAGACTATTTGACCGAATCTTTGCGCTCTTTGCGGTGAATTATTGCAAAAGACTATTCACACGCGGTTGTTTTTCAAACTTTACATTTCCATTTTTAAAACCGCAAAGAGCGCAAAGAAAAATTTAACCTAAAAAGTGCAAAAATGTGAAACTACCCTCCCATCTCACCCATGGAAATACTCACCCTGCGCCCGTTTCTGCACAGGCGATCCACAAGGCTCAGCCCCAGGCACACCCACAGCATCGGCCCGGCACTGCTGGCACAGCCTGAACTGTGGCAGGTACTTCCCAGCCAGTTCGCGTACCTCCTTTAGGTCATCACAGGACGGAGGCTCAGAGTTCTCAAAATCGTATAAAGGTATCAGCGGGATAATATTCATAATAAAAGCCCCGTACTCAGCCCCCCTTTTAGCAATATCCTCAATCTCATCCTTATTAATATCAGGCAGCAGCACAGTATTGATCTTGACCACCAAGCCTGCCTCGGCAGCAGCCTTGATCCCCTCCCACTGTTTCTCAAGTAAAAGTTCGGCAGCTTCCAAGCCCTTATAGGTCTTATCGTGGTACCGCACCCATTTGTATACCTTAGCAGCAGTTTCGGGATTGACAGCATTCACAGTCACAGTCACACTATTAACACCAACAGCCTTCAACTCATCAATCTTCTCGCTAAGCAGCAACCCGTTGGATGCAATGCATTCGATAAGGTCAGGATACTTATCATGTACCAGGCGCAGGGTCTCAAAGGTAGCATCATTTGCCAGGGCCTCGGCCGGGCCTGCAATACCCACCACCTTCAGGTTATCCATCTCCTTTACGTACTTGTCCACCCGCTCCAGTGCCTCCTTGGGAGTCATGATACTACTGCTCACCCCGGGCCTATGCTCGCATTTATCAATAGAGCGGACACAGTATCCGCACTGGATATTGCATTTGGGTGCCACTGGCAGGTGTATGCGCGCAGTCTTGAAATGCATCTTTTCATTGTAACACGGATGTACACTTGTTAAGTGTGAGGATTTTGAGCCTATATCGCCCCAGCGTTCTTCTTTCATATTTTGCAGCCTCGTCGCTTTCTATTGAAATGATTTAACTTAAACCCTCTGGATTATCATCTTGCGCACTTCTTTGGCATCGGCACGGCCCTTGGTCTTCTTCATAACCTGACCCATCAGGAAATTAATCGCTTCCTGCTTGCCATTCTGGTAATCAGCCACTGCCCCGGGATTTTCGGATATTACCTCTTCCACTGCCACAGTCACAAGGTCGCTGCCGGCCTTCAGCAGTCCCTTTGCCGCCACGACCTCATCAGGAGTACCGCCCTCATCCAGTATCGTGCGGATAACCTCCACACCACTTTGCTCTGTGATCTTATTATAACAGATTAATTTGATGAGACTGACCATATCATCTGATCTAAATGAATCTATATTTAAGTCTCGATAATTAAGTTCTCCCTTTAAAATATCGGCTATCCAAACGGCTGAAATTGATGCAATTCCAATGTCCAATGGAATTTCTTTAATAGTAATTTCTTTACTACTCTTATTCACTACTTCCTCATAAAAATCTGCCACCTGCTTCTCAGAGGTCAAGCTCTTGGCATGGTCATCAGTGATACTATAATGGGTTATGAACCTCTCCCGCCTGGCATCAGGCAGTTCAGGCAGGGTCTTAGCAATCCCGGGCGCCCAGTCAGCTACCCTCAACGACACCAGGTCAGCCTCAGGGAAGTAACGATAATCATGCGCCTCCTCCTTGGTCCTCAGGCTAACAGTTACACCCCTGGCCTCATCAAAGTGCCTGGTCTCCTGCACCACCTTACCACCCCGGCGCAGTAAATTCTTCTGCCGCACTATCTCGAACAGCAGCGCCCGCTCCGCACCCTTATGGCTGCTGATATTCTTCACCTCTGAGCGGCTGCCGCCGGACAGTGAGATATTGGCATCCACTCTCATAGAACCTTCAAGTGTGGTATCTACCACATCCAGGTACTCCAGGATGTTGCGCAGCTTATCCAAAAACCGACGCGCCTCTTTCGGGCTCCTGATGTCGGGTTCGGTCACTATCTCAAGCAGTGCCACGCCGCTGCGGTTATAATCGATAAGTGTGTACTTTGAGCGCTCGATACTGCCTCCTTCATGCACCAGCCGGCCCGGGTCCTCTTCCATATGGGCCCGGTTGATACGGATACGGACCTCCCCATCCTCGCCCTCGATATTAATGTAGCCTCTTGAAGCTATCGGGTAATCGTACTGGGTGATCTGGAACCCCTTTGGCAGGTCAGGATAGTAGTAGTTCTTCCTGTAGAACTGGGTATGCTCCTCGATGGAACAGCCCAGTGCCAGCCCCACCTTAATGGAATATTCCACAGCCTTACGGTTTATCACTGGCAGCGACCCTGGCAGTCCCAGGCATACCGGGCAGGTATGGGTGTTAGGCTCGTCATCGTGGTAGTCAAGTGGACAGCCGCAGAATATCTTTGTATTAAGCTTGTTCAACTGCACATGTATCTCAAGCCCTATCATCACACCGACCTCATCCAGGTATGGACGCAATTTCAAACTCTCCTCCCGCATTTATGCCACCTCCGGTGCTTTAGTATGGAGTTCAGTATTCTGCTCAAAAGTGTATGCCGTACGGATAATGGTCTCTTCATCAAAATGCTTCCCCATTATCTGCAACCCGATGGGCAGCCCGTTCGAGAAACCGCACGGCAATGAGATTGACGGGACGCCCGAGAGGTTCACAGGCACAGTGTTCACGTCTGCCATATAAAGGGTTAAGGGGTCGCTTATCTTTTCGCCCAGTTTAAAGGCGGGTGTGGGCATAGTAGGTGCGATAAGTACATCCGTACTTTTCAGCGCCCGTTCGAAGTCCTGCTTGATAAGTGTCCTGACCTTCAGGGCCTTCAGGTAATACTTGTCCATATACCCTGCCGACAGCGCATATGTACCCAGGAGTATGCGCCGTTTCACTTCCTCGCCAAACCCTTGTGCCCGTATCGCGCTGTATGTAGTATGCCAGTCGTGGTCTTTTTCCAGGCGCAGCCCATAGCGCATACCGTCGAACCGGGCCAGGTTTGAAGATGCCTCGCTCATGGCAATGACATAATAAGCAGCCAGTGCATACTTTGTGTGCGGCATCTCCACTTCCTGCCACGATGCTCCCAGGTCTTCCAGCCTGTGCACGCCGTCCCAGACCGACTTTTCCACGGCCTGGTCTATACCCTCGCCAAAGTATTCCTTTGGTACGCCAATGGTAAGTCCCTTCACATCGTCAACCAGTGCTTTTGTATACTCCTTCTCGCCAGGTACGGACGTGGAATCCCGCGGGTCATGTCCGGCGATCACATTGAATAGCAGTGTCATATCTGCCACATTGGAAGCAATGGGTCCTATCTGCTCCAGGCTGTTGGCATATGAGATCAAGCCATACCTGGATATCACGCCATAAGTGGGTTTTAGCCCCACCACGCCGCAAAATGATGCCGGGCACCTGACAGACCCGCCCGTATCAGAACCAAGGGCCAGCGGCACTTCACCTGCTGCCACAGTGGCCGCACTGCCACCTGATGAGCCGCCAGGAACCGTTTTTGTGTTCCAGGGGTTAAGTGTGGGGCCGTAATGACTGGTCTCTGTGGATGTCCCCATGGCGAATTCGTCCATATTCACCTTGCCAACAATAACAGCCCCCGCCTCTTTCAGGCGCTCAATTACATGGGCATCATAGGGGGGTATATAGCCACCCAGAATCCTGGATGCGCATGTGGTCTGAATACCTTTGGTTGAAATATTATCCTTGATGGCAATTGGTACGCCTGCCAGCGGGCCGGTATGTCCCTCGTTCTCCCGGGCAGTCTTGAGTGCTGATTCTTTAGCAATTGTGATAAAAGTGTTAAAATTATTGGGGCCAATCCTTTCAAGGCAACTGGATACTACTTCCTCGGCAGACGAATTACTGATCTCCTCCAGAATCTCTGATATAGTGATCATTCCCTTACCTCAGATTATCCTTGGGGCCTTGAAGTAGCCGTCCTGTGTTTTGGGTGCATTGCCGATGGCTTCATCCTGGCTGAGGCAATCAGTGACCTCGTCATCCCTGAACACATTGTTCATTTCCAGCACATGGTACGTGGGCTCAACTTCTTTTGTGTCCACTTCGTCCAGCTGCCCGAAATAATCAAGTACAGAGTTCAACTGGTCCGCATATCCCTCAAGCTGCTCCTCTTCCATTTTCAACCTGGCAAGCCAGCCAATATGTTCCACGTCCTTGGTTGTTATCATAATGTTACATCCAGTTTTTCCCTGCAACCGAATAAAGATATTTTCTTATATAGCCTTTGTCTTGTTTTTTATACCCTGCCTGTCTGGCAAGCTTGCCCACTGCCGCCCATACCCCGCTGCCATACTGCATGGCCTTCTTGTCCCGCCATGCGATCTTAGCCGGCACCACACTTTCTGCAGCCCTGCGCAGGATGTATTTGCCGACAAGTTCGCCATCAAACTCCCTGACCTTTAATGCAGCCGGAATAGAAAGGGCCAGTTCAACCACATCAGGGTCAAGAAACGGGGCTGCCAGTTTTATTCCCGCTGCATCTGCCACGGTATTGTCCCGCAGGATATCCCTCCGGGGCAGCCGTGATACGTCTGCGACAATGGCTTCATGCAGGGCATCCGTGCTCTTTTTAATAATCTCCTTATACCTGTGATACCCTCCGAACAGTTCGTCAGCCCCCTGCCCGGTCAACAGCATGTTGATTTTTCTGCTCTTTGCCTCTGTGCTTGCAATATACAATGGCACACCCAGTGAGATAGCCATGGGATCTGCGGTCTCCAGGGCTTCGATAACACAGGGAATCGTTGATTCAACATCATCAAGGTCGATTATCTTAAGAATAAGATTGTTCTCCAAACCCAATAATTGTGCAGCAATGGATGCCCATTTCACATCATTTGAGCCTGAAAAGCCAACTGTAATAAGTGTTATATCAGGTACATGCCTGGCAGCTAGTGCAGTTATCAGTGAACTGTCCACTCCTCCTGAAAATAATACGGCACAATTAGGTGCAAGGTATTTTTTTACGCTCTTTGATAAGGTGGTGGTGATCATCTCACATGCTGCAGTCTCATCTTTGCTATCGTCTTTGGTAATGTCTGACATTGGATGCATTGGAACCTTCTATGTCATGAGTAATAAAATATGTTTTTACAGGATATGATCTGACCATTTAGAACTTTGAATCAATCTATGACCCGATAAAAACCTTTATCACACACACCCCACATAAATCCTCTCAGCAACCATGAACAAAAAACTCTACGTTCCCCACCCTGGACACTTCGACGGCCTCCAGCAAATGCTGGAAAGCTCAAAGGATATCTATTCCATCTATATGGCAGGCTCGCCTGACTACATAGGCACGGGCAGGGTCAACCTGGGCCATGCCGGACTGGAAGAAGTCGCCAGACATACCGAATACTGCCACAGTAACGATGTAAAGATCGAGATGGTATTGAACAGTTCATGCATGGGCGGCCAGCAGCTTACTACGGAAGGATATAACCTCATACACTGGTACATATCCAACCTTGAGGACATAGGCGTGGATACCGTAGTAGTAGCAGACCCGTACCTGATAGAGATGATCGCAAACGAATTCAACATCCCTGTGGTGGTTAGCGTACTGGCATTTGTTGACAGTTCCCAGAAGGCCGAGTTCTTCGAGCAACTGGGAGCCTCGTCTATTGTGATAGACTCCAACGTGAACCGTCATTTCGATGTGCTTGAAGCCATCAGGGATGCGGTGGACTGTGAACTAAAACTCCTCGTGAACGAAGGCTGCCTGTACCGATGCCCGTTTAGGTATGCCCATTTCAACTTCTTCTCCCATGTAAACGGCCCGCCTCCCCGGCCTAATGTACAGGATGACTATTATTACCACAAATGCCTGACCCTGCGCATCAATGACCCATCGCTGATCCTGAAATCACCTTTCATCAGACCTGAGGATCTTAAGGAATATGCCCACATCACAGATGTGTTCAAGATAGGCGGACGCTCACATTTCATAAACTGGATACTGAACTGTGTCAACGCCTATGCCGATGAGAGCTACGACGGAAACCTGATGGACCTGATGGACTGTCCAAAAGACCTGATCGATCTGTTCAATATCCCTAATAAAGCACTGGATGGAGCCATCGAGCAATGGAAAAAGCACAGCACGGTCTGCCATACATGCGGGTACTGCCAGCGCAAGATATCAGAGATTGCGCAAGTGTATGACCATAAGGGCACTATTGATGAGAAACTGGTACAGTGGAACACTATAACAAACAAAGGAATTGAGACCTGATGAAGCCGGAAGAACTTTTAAAGACACGTGCTGACCTGGAGGATGGCATCAAGCGGCTGATCGGCCGCGCAGTAATGGTGATCGAACTTGATATTTTTGCCTTGCCATGCGGTTGTTCCGGATATACCGCTAATTTGAGGGGGTTCCAGGTGGACGACCTTGAGGTATTCGAAGAACATATCCTCAAACTGCTGGAAAGTACCTCCGAAGCTGTAGGTTCTCCTTCAGATTTTGTATTTGCCAGGATAATTCCGGGCACACAGGAAATTGCTTCAGTGAATGTGCGCAACCTGTGTCCGCGCTGCTATTCTGATTTTGCATCAACATCAGGCAAACGGCCGAGACCGGATATTTATATTCTGCGCCTGAATAAGCGCAGGAAGTAGCTTTCGAAAACCTAATATAACATAAGTATTATTCGTTATAAATTGCCCATTGGTGATTATTATGGATGAACTTATGGATTACAAATGTGTGGAATGCTTACGTTACGATCCTGCTGAGGATATGTGTGAGATCCATTACTGGATCGACCCCTATGAAAGTGTATGTGGGTTATTCATCCTGGCCTCAGATTGATCTTACGATTATCCCGAGATACGAATCTTGTGGATTGCTTGACTCCGTGGACTGCTACTGATAAGTTTACTATGAAAACATAGAATCTATCTGTTGGAGTCTATTTTCCAGGATTGTATCAATAGTATCGCTAACGTCTTCGATACAGGTGAAATTGTCGTACTTCCTTTCCAGTCGCTTTTCCCAGTTATCCTTTACCAGGAATAGTACCGTGCCATATTCTTTCAACAATCCGAACCTATTTTGTTCAAATACTTTTGCCGTTCTGGCATTTCCGAAAATATCCATATATATTTGTTTAGAATTTTCTGTATCAATGGTTTTTCCAGGCAATTCATTAAGCACCTTACTGTAATAATCCATAACCAAAGTGTTAACAGTGTCGAAGTCATTTATCAAATCCCAAATCTTCAAGACGATCTGTTCAGCTTCAATATTTCTAGGGGTTTCGTATTCTTCTTTCAGGACATTTGCCCCTGACTGATTCTTTTTCATATAGAAATGAGGTGTTTTCCATTCTGTCTGGAAATCAGCAGCAAACCGTGCAAGCCGTTCAAAGTAAAAATCCATCTCAAAGATATTATCAGGTACAGAGCACATCTTTTCCTTTAATTGAATTGATGGTTTTACATCAAATTCATGATCTATATATGATTTTAATGGGATTTTACCATCCATGTCTTGCAACTTGTTATAGTTTGCAAGCCATACTTCCCAGAACTTTTTTGAAGCAGCAG
>Ga0255365_10423_pt1 | contig 10876 bp, 6 predicted proteins | sample ANMaggSeSYBR01J3_FD_182089 | JGI IMG/M metagenome (GOLD analysis project Ga0255365, IMG submission 182089) | Sediment cell enrichment communities from methane seep in Santa Monica Basin, California, United Staets - ANME aggregate JGI... | ecosystem: Environmental > Aquatic > Marine > Cold seeps >... | reverse complement strand
TATGATACAGCGCTTGTATATTACGAACATCAATTAAAGCTTTACACAGAACTGGGAAACCAAAACGGTGCAGCAGATGCATTTGATAACCTGGCTTATACGAATTCATTAAAAGGAAACACAAAAAAGGCCAATGAGCAATACCAGAAAGCGTATGAAATAAAAATCAAAACCGATGATAAAGATGGAGCTGGACATTCCATGTCGAACGTAGGACAGACTTTCTGGACATTGGGTGAATATGAAAAAGCCATTGAGTCGCATAATGAGGCCATAGAACTGAGAGAAGAAGCGAATAACAGAAAAGGTCAGGCATACTCCTGGTCGAAACTGGGTGATTTGTATAAGGAAAGTGGTGATCCCAAAAAGGCTTTGGAAGCATTTGATCGTTCAATAAGTTTGTATGAAGAGGTAGGTGATAAAAAAGCCACAGCAGAAATTAGTAACAACCTGGGAAATACATATTTCAATGGAAAGGATTATTACAAGGCCATTGAATATTATAGCAAAGCTGAAACCATTTACAGGGAGATTGAAGCCCGAATTGACCTCGCTACAGTTTTAACAGATATCGGTTACGCCTATTATAAAGTCAATAGGTTTGATGATGCCTCGACGCATTATTTTGAAAGTCTTGAAGTTCAGAAAGAGATTGATGATAAATCGGGCCAGTTTTACAATTATATTAACCTGGGAGGAATTCAACATCATCATAAATATAATTTTGATAAAGCCGAAGAGTATTATAATGAAGCTTTCAGGATTGCAACAGAAATTGATAGTAAAAGTCTGATTGCTTACAGTCACAGAATATTTGGATATCTTTTTTCGTCCAGGGGTAATATTGAAGAAACCTTATTTCAGCATAACAAGTCCCTGTCAATTTATTCTGAAATCGAAGAAATTGGTTCGGTAGCTGAGATTAATATTGACCTTGGATATGATTACACTAACCAGGGTTCATTTGATGAAGCTGAAATGTATTTTGAAGAAGCCAGGAAAATAGCGGAAGCAATAAACAACAGGGATTTTATTTCACAGGCACTAAGCGGGAAGGGCCAGTTAAAAAGAATGACCGGTGAATTTCAGGCCTCCCTTGATTTGATCAATGAAAGCTTAAAAGTTAGCCAGGAAGTAGATAACTCATGGAATATTTCTGGTATCTATTTGAATTTTGGCAATACTTACAATGCTATGGGAGAATATAAAACTGCCATCAATTATTATTATCTCACCGATAGTATTTTACAAATTGTGGGTAATGAATACAGCAGGGCTACACCTATCAACAATATCGGTACCATTTATTATTGGCAGAAGGATTATGAGAAAGCCATGAAGCAGTTTGAAGAGGCACACAAAATTCTTGATATTCCGGGTAACAACAGTGAATTTATGTCGATTCTCAAGGTGAATATCGGCGAAATATACCTTGAATATAAAGATTATGATAATGCAGAAATATGGATCAATGAAGGCCTTAGGATTGCGAGAGAGGGGAAAATTGAACCGCGTATTGCAAGTACCTTGTTAACAAAAGGAAAGTTACTGACTGATTTAGGGCGATATGATGAAACGGAGGTGTGTTTTATTGAAGCCGGTAATATCATTGAAAAAATTGGCCAAAAGGAATCATTGATAGAACTAAAATTTTATTATGGAAAAATGTACTTTGAGATGGAGCAATACCGGTTGGCTGTTGATCAACTTGAACAATCTATTAAGGTTTCCAGGGAAATCGGTTCGACTAAATATATTTGGGGAAGTATGTATTACCTCGCAGTGGCTGAAGAGAAACTTGGAGAAATTGAAAAGAGTATTGAAACCCTGGAAGAGGCAGTTGGAGTATTAGATCTGATTAGTACTAAAATGACTGGGGGGGAGGAGGCTAAAAAAACCTTCGAGCAAGATGAGATGCGGTTGAATGTTTTTGAAAAGATCATTGAACTTTTGATTGATCAAAACAGGATTGAGGATGCATTGGATTATCTTGACAGGGCGAACAACGATAACATGAAATCGAAGTTCGGTAATATGGATGTGCAATTTGCCGATGAATCAAAAAATGATGCATTAAAAGCAGAAAAAGACTTAAAGAACAAGCTGGATCAATTAAATGAAGAACTGTCCAAAGAAAAATCCAAACCGGAAAGTCAGCAAAGTGCCAACCTGATTAAAAAGCTGGAGGATATACAAACGGTGACTGAAAAAGAGTATATGTCGTTTATCAATACTACCATTCAGAATTATCCTGACCTAATGAACTATTTCAGCAGCAGTGTGAATCCTAAAGAATTCAGGGCGGCAAAAAGAAATATTCCGGATGATATGGCTACTTTATTGTACCTGATCGGAGCAGATAAACTCTATATATTTGTTGCTACAAAAGATTCGGTTTATGCACGTGTTGTAGATATTGATATCCAGGAACTGGAAAATGATATTCACGATATGCATGCGCTTCTTACACGGCCTTCTTTTATCAGTTCCGACACCATTGAATTGCGTGGGGCGGCCACTTTAGCTTTTTCTGATGATGTGCCGGATAATGAGGATGTGTTTAAAATGCTTTCAGAAAAATTATACAATTTGTTGGTTGGACCGGTAATCGATGAAGTTAGTGATAAGGAAAAACTTGTTATTATCCCCAATGGTATTCTTTATTATCTTCCGTATCAAGTGTTGGGTTTAAGTGATGAGAATGGTCATTTAAATTACATGATTGAGGATTATGAGATTTTATATACCAATAAACTCAGGTTTGGTTTTGCAGTTGCAGAAACAGAACAATTCAATATTGTTGCTCTGGGTAATGCGGATAACAGCCTACCGTTTGCAGAAACAGAAGTAAATGAAATTAAAAATATCTTTCCTGATGCGAAGGTTTACGTTAGGGAAGAAGCTACCCGGGATAAGGTTATCAATATTCCGGAAGATTATAACATCCTGCATCTGGCAACACATGGTGTTTTGGATTATAATAATTTTGAAAACTCATATCTTGTTCTTGCCTCTAATCCTGATGCGAATGATGACGGCAGGCTTAAAATTGAAGATATTTACCAGATTGAAAATCTGGATCTTTACAATATCGTCACCCTTTCCGCTTGTGAGACAGCCGTTAGCTTTGAAATGCTTGAGGGTTGGCCGGTAACAACTGCCTCTGCTTTTCTTGATCTGGGTGTAGTTACAGTTATAGCATCACTCTGGAGTGTGGATGATGAAGCTACCAATATCCTGATGAAGAAATTCTATGAGAATCTTAAATCTATGGATAAGCTATCGGCTCTTAACCAGGCGCAATTAGAATTGGTAAATCATCCTAAGTATAACCACCCGTTTTACTGGGCTCCCTTTTTGTTTATCGGGGATTGGAGATAAACTAAACCTTTAAGGTTGAAGTTGGATTGTGTGTAGGAAAACCTGAAAGGTTGACAAGGATCTCAACCTTTCAAGTCCCACAATCATTCTTTATCAACGATTTTAAAAGGAATCGTAAATACATTTACTGAACTTGGTGGAACACTCAATGTGCCGGCCCTGGTTTGCTTATAGCTTTCTGCAAACAATTGTTCAAATGGAGAATTAGATCCCTTGGTTTCTTTTCCCCTTGTGGTTGCGATCATTGAAAGATCAATAGGCTCTCTCGTAGCAACAAGTTTAAATATTTCAGTGCCGAATGGTTCACCAAAAACAAAAATCTCTCCCAATTCCTTTTCTTCACCCGGGTAGATAATATATTCCGCAGAAGTCCTGTTTTTACCCGGTATCAAAATATTTATGTTGTTATCCGACTGTATATCTATGATTTGATAATAAGCTGGAGAATAACCATCATTCTTGATCTTGATTTTAAATGGATCTCCATTCTCAAATACCAGTTGGTTTCCATTCTTCATTTTTGATTCAATGGGCAAACGTTCATCCACTACAAACCTTGAACCCGACCGTTTTACAGTAACAGGAATTATTTCAAAGGTGACATTCAAATCAGGATCGGTCATTGAAATATTTTTCAGCAGATTGGCCTGAGCATATCCTTTTAACCTTTCAACAACCTGGTTTGTTGCATCATCTATATCGGTTTCATTGAGGTTGATTTGTTGGACAATGAGTTCATCAGTTGTAATTATTTGAAGAGTTTCATTGTTTAATTTTTCTATAATTAATTCAGGATCTTTTTTGACTACCTCTACTGTTGGAAGGCTGTCACATTTACTACTTAATTTGTTTTCAAGCTCTTTGTTTTTCAATTTTTCAATTTTAACCTTGATGCTCATATCACCAAAATTCATACTTGTGATAAATATCCATGAATTTTTTGCATCTTCTTCAGAGAGAGTCTTGTTAATAACTATATCCGATTCCACTGCTGATGCGTTTATGATTTTACCTGTCGCTTTTGGCTCAGATTTAGATGGGTCAGAGGTATTAATATCGTAGAAACCAACTTCAGTTCCATCAAAAATACCCATCAAATTACCGGCATTTATTGTAACAGTGTTTTCATCCATCCACGTCTCAATCATAAAATATGGTTGCTGGTCAACCGCCTGTCCTCCAAAAATCTCCTTGTCAATATCACCTTCGATCTGCGGTGATTGTTTTGGAGCGATCATACTCATCTCTACTTTGATTTTGTCAAATAAGGCACGATAAGTAGTTTCTGGTGTGGCCTCCGCCAATGCTTTGCTGAACGAATAAGAAAGTGATCCGTATGAAGTGCCATTGTTTCTGTCAATGTATTCGTAATTCAGCTCTTCCTGGCTGGCACCACTCAATACCACTAAGGAAGCCAAACTTCCGTCATTGCTTGTTTCAATAGCTGAAAAATTATCTTCATCCTTTTTCTCAGCAGGGTCATAATCCGGACTTCTGAATTTAACATCGGTACCTCTGCTCTTTGCCAATCCCCTGGTGCCAGTTCCCGAATGACATGAATCCAAGATAACCAGAACATCTCCTGATTCACCCAAATTTTTTCTCAAAGCGTTTAACAGCACTGTTATCTCATCATCTCTGAGATGATTCTCACCCTTGTAGTTGGAACTAAAGTATAGTTTAGCATCAAAAGGAATAAGTGATTCATCATAACCATCCAGCTCATCCGCGCCATTATCCATTATTTGTTGACCATGACCCGAAAAATGTATAACCACGATATCACCTTTTTTAACTTTCCTTGATAGTTTGGTAAATTCATTGACAATTCCTTCTTTCCTCGCGCCATCGTTAACGATAATATTAATATTCTCCTGCATAAAACCTTGTTGGAGCAACGCACCCTGGATCAGGGCAACATCATTAACTGAACTTATAGCGCTCCACCCTCCTTCAGAAGGATATTCTCCAACTGCAATGATCAATGCATGTTTTGTTGGTTCGGCATTAAGAATTCCGAGGCTTAAAAGAAATACAGCTAATAATATTTTAATTTGTCTCATTATCAAAGGATTTAAAACATGTTTAGTGAAATAATTAGTTTAATTATCTGTCAATATAGTCAGTGAAATTCAAAATAATGAATGGTATTCTATGATTGACACACCCCTGGCCCCTCTTGAGAGGGGAGTGTTTCGAATTCATTATTTTGAATTTGCTAATTATCATTAATCTAAAATCAAATCCACATTAATACCAAATAGTTGATTTTGTAATATTTTCATCTCCGGATAAATATTGTCTGAGAAGTTCAATGTCATCCATGGTTCCACCAGCCTGATACGTATAAAAATCGATCACACCAGAAAACCCGGTTAATCTCAATGCAGCGCCCATATCCTTGAGATCTTCAACCAGCCACATGCTTTCCCCATCATCGGTTTTTATACCAGCTGCCAAAATATAAAATTGTGCCCCAGGCCCACCTCTTGACATCTCAAACTTCTTTATTTCATTTGTTTCTTTCTCGTGGTAATAATAATTGCTTTCCTTCATATTAAAGGCAACCTGTGGGTGATTATAATCCACTTCAATATCAGTATTCTGATTTAATATGTATTTGGCAATATTTTCCAATTCTGTGGTTTTTAATTCGGTTGTATTAATTGAAACAACAGATTCAGCTCCATAATAATCAAGGGTCATTTTTACAGTGATGCCTGGTTTAACTTTTTCCAGTTCGCCAAGCGCTTCTTCTACATTTCTAACTTCTGTTCCATTGATTTCTTTCACCTGGTACCCGAGTTTATCTGCTAGGGAAGCATATGCAGGAGAACCTGGAATTATACCCGAAATAACTGGCAGTTCATCTTCTGAAATAAGTGAATAATCGTAGCCATCATAACTGTATTCATATTTCTGCGAAAGTTCAATACCAAGATAAGCTCTTCTGACACGTCCATCGTATGCAAGGATATCGTCAATCAAACGCTCTGATAACTCAGCTTCAAGAGCAAAATTGATTTGTGACTGTAATATCTGGCCACCATCCGGAGTATCGGCAAAAGCGATCTGAGAATTTACCCCAACAACTTTCCCGTGCTCATCTACCAGCGGGCCACCGCTGTTTCCCCAAATCAATGTTGCTGTAGTTTGAAGAAATCCAAACTTACCTGTCATACCACCGCGAACCCTGTTTTTTGCACTGATGATACCATCTGTAACCGTGTAAGGATATTCACCCAATGGATTCCCGATAGCATAAACTTTTTCACCTATTCTTGCTTCCGTTGACCTGAATTTAATGGTTGAAATTTCACCTCCCGGCTTATCAACAAACTCCAGTACTGCGATATCATAAAATGAATCACCACCAACTACTTTAACTTCATATTGCGACCTATTAACAGTATAAACATAAATACTCCCCGGATCAGCAGATGCATTCTCAACAACATGGGCATTGGTTACAACATATAGTTTACCATTTTTTTCAATTATAAAACCAGAACCTGAACTGGCAACTTCTGCCAGATTCAATGCTTCTTCATAGGCCATATCAGGAGCTGATTCACCCCTGAATCCAAGCTGCCGTTTTACAACATCTGTTTTATGAACACCAACTGTTACGACAGCACCAATTGCGTTCTCCAGCATATCTGGAATGTTTTGTCCCTGGCTGTTCGTTGCCAGAAATACAAGACTTACAAGTGAGTATAGAATTATCTTTTTCATATGTTTTTTATATGTAATAGTTAAACAAAAAATATTTTTATAAAAGTAAGGTGGAATTTGGCTTGAGGGATACAGTACTTTGAGAAAAAAAGCATAACCTATTTTGGTTATGCTTTTTAAGTTTTACATTAAATTAATTGGTAAGTTTCCATGTGTGCTCGTAATAGCAATCAACATAGGTTGGGCCAAAATACACAGTACCACCAACGGTTTCAGCATACAGCTGGGTCTTTCCTTCAATAGCCCATGTGTAGCCATCACTCCAGGCTGCCACAGTTCCTGCATAATCACCATCAACATAAACATCAATTGAATAACCGGTCCAGTTATCAATAATTACTTTACAGTAATCTGCCCTTGCTTTCTCCTTCTCTTCCGGCTTAGGTACTACCACCTCATCATCAACAGGCTTGGGAGTTTTAATGTAAGGGCTGATGCCCCTGGTTTTTTCAATATCTTCCCCTTTAACAGTGACCACTTTTGCTTCTTTCTTAACATCCTGCGCGTAAGTTGAAACAAACAGTGTTGCTGAAAACATTACCACTAATAATAAAACAATTTTTTTTCATCATAAAAAATTTTAGTTAAAAATTATTGAATTAGCAAATATAGAAATAAATTCTATTTCCTTTTAAAAATAAAAAAACTAAAGAACGTTTTTTCAGATACCAGATACTTTCAATTAGTGTGCCAATATTCTTATTCTGCCAAAACAAAGGCTGCCCAATAATGGGGATTAATTTCTCTCTTCAGTTCATATTGAACATTAATAAAGGATTTTGAGTTTCACCAAACCCTAAAATCAAACTCCACATTCTCCTGTCTTACAGTTGGTTTTTGCCGACCTCCGGTTTCTTCCAGTACTTTTTCGCTTACATAGTTTCGTAATTCAGAAACAGTGACTTCACCATTATTGTTCAAATCAGCTTGATAGTTTTTTAAACCATCCAAAACTGAGTATGTGAAAACCCCATTATTCCATTCATCTGATTCAAGTGCATAACTGTCGCCGGCAGCAGCACTTATAACAACTGCACCGGAGCCTCTGTTCAAATTGGTAAACAGTTCCTGCATCAATTCAAATGAATTTTGTAATCCGATCCCTTTATTCTTATCCTCCTCCAATACTTTCGCACGATAGGTATATGATTTTATACCGCTTTTTAGTCCTTCTTTCTCTTTTAAATCATTAAAAGCAATTAATTCTTCTTTATCAACTTCCCCTGAATGACAGGCATCCATCATGAATAATTTCTTTCTTGCCGGGATGGAATCAAGCAACCATTCCAACTCATCATAGCTGATACCTCTATTTGCAGGATTATCAAAGTCAATATCGTGCGTGGCAAAGTAAAAATCGTAGTTATCATCAAGCAATCCATGTCCGGAAACAAAGAGGATAACCTGATCGTCAACTTTGGAATTAAGGAGTTTTTCTTTTAATGCAAGGATAGATTCGCGCTTTATCTTCAAACAATAAAATTAATTTTTCTTTCCTGTTTCAAAAAAAAATATGATCTTTGCACCCATTTTTAAAATCAGGAGATAATTTATTAACAAATTAATCCCGAAGTTTCGGGACAACAATTAAAATTTAAAATTTCATTTTATGCCAACAAAAATTAGACTGCAAAGAAGAGGTAAAAAGGGGCAACCTTTTTATCATATTGTTATTGCGGATGGTCGTGCACCACGTGACGGGAAATTTATTGAAAAAATTGGCACTTATAATCCGTTAACTCAACCTGCTGACATTGACATCCTATTCGACAGGGCCTTATATTGGCTACAAAGCGGTGCTCAACCTACTGACACAGTAAGAACAATTTTATCCTATAAGGGAATTATTTACAAAAATCACTTACAGAAAGGTGTTACCAAAGGAGCTTTAACGCAAGAACAGGCTGACGCTAAATTTGATGCCTGGTTGAAAGATAAGGAAGAGAAAATTGCCAGTAAAGTAAATGAGTCAGAACAAGAAAAAAGAGGAGAAGCCAAGAAGCGACTTGATGCTGAGAAGAAGATAAGTGAAGACCGTGCAAAAGACTTAGCCGAAAAACGTATGGCTGAGTTAAAAGCAGAGGAAGCTGAAAAAGTTAAAGCTGCAACAGCCGATGCTGAAGAAACAGCAGAAGAAGGCGCTGAGACAACCGGTGAAGTAGCTGTTGAGGAGCCAAAAGCAGAAACTCCTGTAGAAGAAGCTAAAGCTGAAACCCCTGTTGAAGAACCAAAGGTTGAAGAAGAAGCTAAAATGGAAGAAGTAAAAGAAGAAGCCAAAGAGGAAAAGAAAGCTGAAGCCAAAGAAGAGGTAAAAGAGGAAGTGAAAGAGGAAGCCAAGACTGAAGATGTTGAAAAAAAGGAGGTAATTGAAGATAAAGCTGAAACTAAAGAAGAAAAGAAAGTTGAAGCTAAAGAAGATCCAAAAAAAGAAGCAAAAGAAGAAGTTAAAGAGGACGCCAAAGAAGAAGCTAAGGTTGAAGATGTTGAAAAAAAGGAAGTAGTTGAAGATAAAAAAGAGGAAGCTAAAGCTGAAGAAGTAAAGAAAACAGAAGAAAAGAAAGAAGACGAAAAAAAGACTGAAAAATAATTCTGTTCAGTCATGATGAATAAGAAGGACTTTTACTTTCTTGGAAAAATAACAAAAACATCAGGTTACTCAGGTAATCTGGTGTTTTTTTTTTGATGTTGATGATAGTGAAAAATACCACAACCTTGAAGCAGTTTTTATTAGCGTAAATGAGGAGCTAATTCCATTTGCCATAAAAGAATTAAAGTTTAAAAGCCATAATACTGCTATTGCGAAACTTGAAGAAATCACTTCCGAAGAAGAAGCTTTGGCGCTGGCTGGAAATGAACTTTATTTGCCTATATCATTCCTGCCCCCACTATCTGGAAATAAATTCTATTATCACGAAGTTATTGGGTTTAAAACCGTAGATGCTAATCTGGGATATATTGGAACTATTGATCGAATAATTGACCAGAGTAGTCAGGCCATTTTTGTAGTTAGAAATAAGGACAAAGAAATTTTGATTCCTATCTCAGATGAGATAATCAAAAAAGTTGACCGGATGAATAGAACAATTGAAGTTGAAACTCCTGATGGTTTGGTTGATATTTATTTATAAATCCTCCTGAATTGAGCAATCCTTTTCAATTTAAACAATTCAAAGTTTGTGATTCATCCAGTGCCATGAAAGTTGGTACAGATGCAGTGTTATTGGGAGCCTTTATAAAAATTGGAGATGTCAAATCTATTTTGGATATTGGAACAGGTTGCGGGGTAATTGCATTGATGTTGGCACAGCGATCCAATGTTAATATTGATGCTATAGATATTGATAACTCTTCAATTGAAGAGGCAAATAGAAACTTTAAAAATAGTCCCTGGCCTGGAAGATTGATAGCAATCCATACTTCATTGCAGGATTTTGCCAGAGAATCCAATAGAACTTATGACTTGATTGTCAGTAATCCACCTTTTTTTGAGAATAGCCTTGAACCTCCTGACCTTAAAAAAAAGTTTTCAAAACATTCAAAAACACTATTGCATGGGGAATTACTTGCTGGAGTAAATAAATTGTTAAAACCAAAAGGCAGATTCAGTGTTATTTTACCATTTTCTGAAAGAACAAAGTTTATAAATCTTGCATTACTTGAAAGTTTATTCTGTAATAGGGAACTTTTGGTTTATCCAAAGCAAGGGAAAAAAACGAACCGGATATTTTTGGAATTTTCGAAAATGAGGTCAGAAGTTTTC
>Ga0255365_10422_pt1 | contig 10898 bp, 8 predicted proteins | sample ANMaggSeSYBR01J3_FD_182089 | JGI IMG/M metagenome (GOLD analysis project Ga0255365, IMG submission 182089) | Sediment cell enrichment communities from methane seep in Santa Monica Basin, California, United Staets - ANME aggregate JGI... | ecosystem: Environmental > Aquatic > Marine > Cold seeps >... | reverse complement strand
AGCGAATCTCCATCTCCTGTGATCATCCATACCTGTAATTTGGGATTGGCTATTTTAATTCCTGAAGAAAGAGCCGCCGCCCTTCCATGAATACCATGAAACCCATAGGATTTAACATAATATGGAAATCTTGATGAGCAACCAATGCCGGAAACAACTACAATATCTTCTTTTCTAACTCCTATTTCAGGTAAAATTTTCCGAAAGGAAGATAATACAGCATGGTCGCCACAACCGGGGCACCATTTCACCATCTGATCACTTACAAAATCCTCTTTTGTTAGCGTTGGAATTTTTTGTGCTGTTGTTGTATTGTTTGTCATGGCTATTTCTCCTCTAGTAACTCGTTAAATTTATCAGCCAACTCTTTTACCATAAATGGAAGTCCCTGTATTTTGTTGTACTGTTCAAAAGTGAATTCCCGGAAATGCATCCTAAGATAGTAAACAAATTGCCCAAGGTTTAATTCGGGTACAATGATCTTTTTAAATCCCTTAAATATCTCTGCCGTATTTTTAGGTAATGGATTGATATAGTGAAAATGTGCAAGGCTTACTTTTTTCCCTTGCTTTTGCATTTCCAGAATAGTCTCAACCATCACACCATAAGTTCCACCCCAGCTAACAACAAGCAGTTCACCACTTTTAGGGCCGAATACCCTTTGAGGTTCCAGGTAATTTGCTACTCTTTGCACCTTCTCAGCCCTGTATTCGCACATGATCTGATGGTTTTCAGGATTATGAGAGACATTACCGGAACCATCTTCTTTTTCCAGCCCACCAATCCTGTGACGTAAACCTGGTGTTCCGGGAAGTGCCCACTGCCTGTTTAATTTTTCAGGGTCTCTTTTATAAGGTTCATAATCAGGATCATCTGCTTTTACAATGGGTGGCTTAATGGCTGGCAATTGCGACATTTTCGGGATTTTGAATACTTCCGATCCATTGGCTAGGTAACTATCTGTTAGCAAAATTACAGGGGTCATATGTTCCATGGCCAACTTAGACGCTTCGAATGCATAATAAAAACAATTCGCACATGAGGAGGCGGCGATCACAATGCATGGTGCTTCACCATTTCTGCCATAAAGGGCTTGTAACAGATCAGATTGTTCCGATTTGGTTGGCATTCCGGTTGAAGGGCCTGCTCGCTGAACATCAACAATTACGATTGGGAGCTCTGTCATGATGGCAAGGCCTATTGCTTCACTTTTAAGCGATAATCCTGGTCCCGAAGTAGAGGTTACGGCAAATGAACCGGCAAAACTTGCGCCAATAGATGAAACAATCCCGGCAATTTCATCTTCAGCCTGAAGAACCTTTGCTCCGAGGGATTTGTGTTTGGCAAGCTCTTGCAATATCTCTGTGGCGGGAGTAATCGGATATGAGCCAAGGAAAAGATTTCTGCCTGATTTTTCGGAAGCTGCCAATAAACCCCATGCTGTTGCAACATTTCCTGTAATATTCCGGTATTTACCTTTTGCCAATGCAGCTGGCTCAACTTTGTAGGTGATCCTGCTTAGTGCTTCTATTGTTTCAGCAAAATTATATCCTGCCCTTAAAATCTTTTTATTTGATTCTACCACCAGGGGATTTGCTTTGAATTTTTGTTCAAAAAATTCATCAGCTACAGCAAATTCGCGGTTAAAAATGAAAAACATGATACCGAGGGCAAACATATTCCTGCTTTTTAGGATCATTTTATTATCAAGCCCGATGTCTTCAACACTTTTCTTTGTTAGTTCACTTATAGGAGCTTTTATAATATTGTAATCTTTCAGCGAGCCATCCTCAAGCGGATTACTTGTGTATTCAGCTTTTATCAGGGATTTTTCCGTAAAGGTATCGGTATCCACTATGATCGTACCTCCGGGTTTCACCCATATCAGATTTTTTTTCAGGGGCGCCGGGTTCATGGCAAATAATACATCTGCAGTATCCCCCGGTGTATAAATTTCTTTGTGCCCAAAATGTATCTGAAAACCTGAAACCCCCGCTACTGTTCCTTGTGGTGCCCTGATTTCAGCAGGATAATCGGGGAAGGTGACAAAATCATTTCCTGCTATGGCTGCAGTATCGGAAAAGAGCGCTCCGGTAAGTTGCATTCCGTCTCCGGAATCTCCAGCAAACCTCACTACAACATTTTCCAATTCTACTACCTTTTGTTGTTTGGTAGTCATTCTAAATGAATTAAAATTCGGGTCAAAGTTAAACGTTTTATTTTTGAATAATCAAAGAAAATTTGCAATTTTTTAACCTGAAATTATTAATAAAAAAATGTTGTGAAAACTCTGAATTATTGTGCAGTTTGCAATTGATGTATTTACATTATTAATCAAAAAAAAATCTGAAAAAAGTATTTTGTTTATTAATTGTTAAATCAAGTTAAAAAAATGTTAATGTTGAAGTTTCACATAAGAAATTAAAAAAATTTGCGTTTACTTGTTTTATTTAAAGCATAAAATTATTCTAAAGATTTACTTTCAAATTTAGGAAAAATTTCCAAACGAGGGAAGATTAATAATGAAACAAAAAAAGTGTAATAATTTAATATTGAATACATTGATATAAATGGCATGTAATTGGATTTGTAGGTTCGTTATTATAACCAACCGGAGTCTTTAAACATGTTGATTTTGATTAAAAAATTGAATCATGCTAAAATACACTGAGACCGTTTTACAGAAAGTTAGCTTTAATAAAGATTTATTTAAAAAGGAATTAAGAAAATCTTTAAAGTGGTTAAAAAAGGAAGAGATCAATGTTCTTAAAACCTGGTGCGTCCTTAACTTCGGTGCGATTTATATGGATGTTATTAATGAAGTGTTTAAATAGTATTATTCATTGTCTGTAGCGAACCATTCTGCATAAGAAGTCGCTGTTTCGCGTAACCTTAAACTGAACAGTTTCATATGTTCAGGAAGTTTCTTCGAAATCTTTTTCACAAAATCGCTTACCAGATTTTCACTGGTCGGCTGAAAATCCACAAAAATTAATTTATCAAATATCTCTTTCGACTGATTAAAACTGGCTTTTGGTGTTTCGCTATTTAAAACCAGAGCATGATCAAAATCATCTACAACTGTTTCCTTTACAATTTTTTTCAGGTCACCAAAATCAATTACCATCCCCAATTTAGGATTTGTTGCATCTTCGATTGGTTTACCAATTACAGTAACTGACAATCCATAAGAATGTCCGTGAACATATTTACACGAGCCATCATAACCCAATAGCGCATGGGCCATTTCGAAAGTGAATTCTTTAGTAACACGAATATTTGCCATCATTCTCAGATAATAATTCGTTGCAAATTTAGAACAAATTGATCAATACAAATGTTTTACTATTTTTGACAAAATCAAAATATTATGAAATACGTCGGAGCACATGTAAGCGCATCTGGTGGTGTAGAAAATGCACCCATCAATGCACACAAAATAGGAGCAAAAGCCTTTGCTCTTTTTACCAAAAATCAAAAGCAATGGTTTTCAAAACCTTTTACAGAACAAAATATTAATCTTTTCAAAGAAAACTGTGAGAAATACGGGTACAAAGCCGAACATATCCTTCCGCATGACAGCTACCTGATCAATTTGGGTAATCCTGTTCTTGAGAATCTAAAAAAATCAAGAAGTGCATTTTTGGATGAAATGCATAGGTGTGAATTGCTTGGGCTTGACAGGTTGAATTTCCATCCGGGATCACACTTAAAACAAATATCTGAAGAAGAATGCCTCGATACCATTGCTGAATCTATCAATATTTCTCTCGATAAGACAAATGGTGTTATTGCTGTTATTGAAAATACCGCCGGACAGGGAACCAATCTTGGATATAAATTCGAACATTTGAAATATATCATTGATAGGGTGGAGGATAAAAGTCGTGTAGGAGTTTGCCTTGATACCTGCCACACTTATACAGCCGGTTATGATATCAAATTGGAAGCAGGATACAATAAAACCTTTGAAGAATTCGACCGGATAGTAGGTTTTGAATATTTGAAAGGCATGCATATCAACGATTCGAAAAAAGATCTGGCCACACGTGTTGACCGCCACGATAGCCTTGGTAAAGGTTTTCTCGGAGAAGAGGTTTTTGTACGAATAATGAATGACCCCCGTTTTGATAATATACCTTTGATACTTGAAACACCGGATGATAGTTTATGGGCAGAGGAAATCAGGTGGTTGTATAGCCTTGTGAAATAATGTAGTTTATTTTTGGTCTATCCCATCAAATCAATTTGAAGCGAACTCAAATTCTTGTAAATACCATCTTCGAGTGAAATTAATTCCTCATGTGTGCCTGATTCTTTCACTTCTCCTTTATCAATGACAATAATTTTATCGGCATTATGAATGGTAGATAAACGATGGGCAATGATGATGGATGTCCGGCCTTCCATTAATTTTTGGAGCGCTTCCTGTACCAATCTTTCTGATTCGGAGTCGAGGGAACTGGTTGCTTCGTCGAGGATAAGAATGGCAGGATCTTTTAGAATGGCACGTGCAATGGCGATCCGCTGGCGTTGCCCTCCTGACAGTTGTACTCCTCTTTCTCCAACAAACGTTTCCAAACCTTCAGGAAATGTGTTGATAAACTCCCATGCATTGGCTTGTTTGGCAGCCTTAATAATCTCTTCCTCGGTAGCTCCCGGTTTTCCATATTCAATATTTTCACGGATGGTTCCGCCAAAGAGTAAGACCTCCTGGGGTACTATTGCCATGTTTCCACGCAGTTCACCCAGATCAAAGTCTTTTATATTTTTTGAATCAATTTTTATTTCACCAGAAACAGGATCATAAAACCTCAAGAGTAATTGAGTAACTGTACTTTTACCTGCACCCGACGGGCCAACCAAAGCTACCTGTTCACCTTTGTTTACAGAAAAAGAGATGTCTTTCAAAACAATCATATCTTTCCTGGAAGGATAAGCAAAAGATACATTTTGGAATTTGACTTCTCCGGTACAACATTGTTTTGTTTTAGTAGAACTGATTTCAATGGGTTCCGGATTCTCATCTAATATATCCATCAGGTTTTCGGTTGCACCAATGGCCTTTTGAATTTGTGAATACAAATCTGCCATTCCACTAATAGAACCTGCGATAAACACCGTATAAAGTACAAATTTAAATAAGTCGCCGGATGTCATTCCCTCACCCTGGTTCACCAAATAAACACCATACCAAATAACACCGGTAATGGATCCGAACATGGCAAAAAAGATGAACGAGATAAACAAACCCCTGTATTTTGCCCCTTTTAATGCGATATCAATAACTTCATCGGTTTTTTTCTTGTACCTGAAAATTTCAAAAGCTTCATTGGCAAAAGCTTTTACATTGGTGATTGCCTGTAAAGTCTCCTCAACAATTGTATTGGATTCGGCAACTTTATCCTGTGTCTTTTTGGAAATTTTTCGAATATACGTTCCAAATATCCGCGCTATAATGGCAACCACCGGTACAAAGGCAAGCATAAACAATGTCAGTCGAGGTGAAATAATGGTCAGTAAGGTGATTCCCCCGATTATGATTACGATCTGCCGTATAAATTGAGCCAATGTAGTGGTAAAGGTTTCCTGCAGTAAAGCTATATCAGCTGAAATTCTGCTGTTCAATTCGCCAACCCGTCTGCTTGAAAAAAATACCATCGGAAGTTTTATCAGGTGATTGTAAGTTGTTTGCCTGAGAAGCGCCAATGTCTTTTGAGTTACAATAGCAAATAAATATATTCTGAAATATGAGAATACTGCAGTAGCTGCAAAAACGGCCAGTAATATAATTCCTATCCGGTTGATGGATTCCATGGTACCTTTGGTAGCGGAGTCAAGAAGATCACCTATAAGCATTGGGAAAATTAGAGTAGTCAGGCTTGAAAGCAATAAAAAGAACAAACCGAGAATAAATACATTTCTCTGTGGTCGCACAAAGCTGAATAATCTCAGCAGTCGCTTGAATCCCTCACGCGTAATCTTTTTTTTTGGTGTTTCCCTTTCATTACTGGTTTGATGAAATCTGGCCATTAATCAATTCTTCTTTATTTAGGCTGCGAAATTACTCTTTACATAGAAACAATAAATTTCAATCGTAGTTCATGAGATTCTTGAATCACGATAAAAAGTACACTTAATTGCTGAGTCATAAAGGATTAATTGATAAATTAACATATAATTAATTAATCTTTAACACCTTCTTAACTGTCTTTTAACAAGTCATTAACAGGCTTAACCCTATTTTGCCTTTAATTTTGTGTTTGAATAGAAAATAGATTTATTAACTAAAAATTATAAAAAATGAAAAAGACAACTTTTTTAATCGTACTTGCACTGATGATAGGGTCACTTGGATACAGCCAAATTCTGGGAGGGCCAGATTACCAAACAGAAAAACCTAATCGTGATAAACCAGTTGCAGATGTTGATCCTGGTATTGTGCATATTCTTGATTTTATTTATCTTCCTGTAGATAAAAACGAAACTTCAGAAATGATAGTTTTGAAATCTTTAGAATTTAATGATATTATGAAGCCTATGAATCCATCTGAGATAGTAATAACACCAGATAAACCTGCAATTTATAAATGCAATTATTCCACATTACAACCAAATAGAAATGGAGCTTCTAGTCTTTTAAAATATGTAAGGTGTGTGAGGATCAATTGATATATACCGGATCATAATAATAGGATTCAAGAAGAATATAAAGGCCGCTTTTAAAGCGGCTTTTTTACTTTCTAATCACCAGGCTAAGTTAAATTATTGTTAAATACTATTTAAACTCATTCTAAATTAATTAATATAGCTATGTTTGTATAAACTTAATTAAGATGGAACCGCAAACCAAAATCATTGACTTTACCTTTCTAGAAGGATTTACGAAAGGTAATACCGACAAGATGGTATACTTCATTAACATGTATTTAAAAACCGCACCAAGCCTTTTTAATGAGTTACTAAACTTTTCTATTGAGAAAAGTTGGGAGGAGGTCTGTTCAAAAGCTCACTATTTAAAACCTCAGGTTCAGTATATTGGTGTTGTGGGTTTAAAAGATATTTTAGCAGAAATTGAACAAATTGCCAAAGAGGGCAAAGATAAGAGTTCACTTAATGAGTTGGCTTTTGAAGCTGTTAAATTAAATAACCAGGGAATAGCTGAATTGGAGAATTTCATAACCAGCAATTCATATCAATAAATCATCGCTTTTTACTTAATAATATAAACTGAAACAGTATTAATAAATCGAAAATGCATCAGGACGATGAAAATATTTTCATTTTATAATATTTATTTCTTTCGGATTCCAATACTTCTTTTTTTTATTTCTATTTACATAAATTCTTATTCTCAGCGAGATGAAATTAACCTTCTCAAACAGCAATTAATCAGGGTAAAATCTGATACCAGCAGGATTAATCTTTTGAATGATCTTGCCTATTCTTATTTAGAGTCTAATTTATTAGAGGAAGGCAATAAACGATCGATTGAGGTCTTGTATCTTGCCGAAAAAATTGATTACAAAATAGGGAAGGCACAAACTTTGGAAAATATGGGTTTGTATAATGAATACAATAACCAGTACCGGAAGGCCATTGATTATTATAAACTTTCATATGATGTTTGTCAAGAACTGAATGATAATCGGGAAATGGCCAGGCAATTAAATAATATTGGAGCCATGCATCGCACAATGGCCTCCTATGATACCGCTCTGAACTATTTTCAGAAATCGCTGGAACTTTTGAAAAAAGTAAATGACAGCAGCATATTGGCCCAAACATGTAGTTTAATAGGACTGGTTTATAGTAGTAAAGGGAATTTTGAGGGATCACTTGAATTCTTAGTGGAATCCCTGTATCTTTATGAATGTACAAATGATGACTTAGGTATGGGCATTGCCTATTGTAATATAGGTATGATTTACCGAAGACTTCAGGATTATGAAAAAGCGCTTGAATTTCAACTAAAGGCCATTGAACTGGATGAAAAATCTGAGGCACAAAGACCCATCATAGAAAGTTATATTCAAATTGGTATTATATACGAAGAAACAGCAAAATACAAGAAGGCAATTGAAACGTATCAAAAAGGCTTAGCAATAGCTAAAAAATACAATGATAAAAAGAAAATTGCAGGATGTTTAAACAATATAGGTGTGGTTTATTTTGATATTAAAGATTTCCATGAAGCTCTCGAATACTATTTTCAATCTCTTGACATAAAAAAACAAATTGGAGACAAACATGGAATTACTGTAACTGCCATTAATATTGCGGAAGCTTATTTTGAATTACTTAAGTCCAATAAAATATCACACCAGGAAGGTGAAATAAATTTCTTTGAATCATCAGACAATATCATAGCACTCTTGGAAGAATCTGTAATTTTAGCTGAAGAAACTGGAAATTATCAAGACCTGTCAAATACTTACAATGCACTTATTGGCGCGTTATCATATTTCAGTGAGTACGAACGTGCTGTACATTATCAGGCGAAATTAATCGCCCTGAACGATTCACTTTTTACAATTGAAAAGAATAGTAAACTGGCAAACTTACAAACACAATTTAGTACACAACAGAAAAAACAGGAAATTGCATTATTAAATACCATTAACTCAACCCAGGAAACCAGATTGAATAGACAGAATTTTGAGAAGTATTTTTATATGGGTGGAGGAATTGCATTGATGATACTCGTTTTTGGATTATTAAGTAGATTAAACTTTATAAGAAGAACAAGAAATGAACTTCGATTAAAATCGAAGCAAATTGAAAATGAAAAAAAACGTGCAGAAAAAAGTCAAAAGGTAAAAGATCAGTTTCTGGCAAATATGAGTCATGAAATTCGGACACCCATGAACTCATTAATTGGCATGACATCAATCCTTCAGAAAAACAAACATTTGAAATCACAGGAAAAATACCTTGATGCCATTAACAAATCCTCTGAGAATTTGCTGGTAGTTATAAATGATATTTTGGATTTTTCAAGTCTTGAAACAGGTAAAATTAAATTTGAAAATACATTGTTCAAACTGGAAGACGAGATTCAAAAAGTTGAAGATATTTTGAAGTACCGAGCAAAAGAAAAACGGATCAAACTGGAATGTATTATAGAAGAAGGGCTGCCTGAATGGATCATTGGTGATCCGACAAGGTTGAGTCAGGTGCTATTAAATCTGGCCGGTAATGCTATTAAGTTTACCGATAATGGAATTGTAACCGGCTTGGCGAGACTAAAAGAAAAGAAAAATAGCATTGCTATAATTGAATTTGAAGTAAAGGATACCGGTATTGGTATACCTGAAGACCGGCTGGAAACCATATTTGAAAGTTTTACTCAGGCATATAGTGAAACTAGCAGGCAGTATGGAGGTACCGGATTGGGTTTAGCCATTTCGAAACAATTGGTTGAGTTACAGAATGGTACCATAACTGTGGAAAGCAAATTTGGCCACGGCAGTATTTTTAGATTTAGTATACCTTATGAGATTGGTCATTCAGTAAACACCAAAAAAGAAAAAGTTAAGGAATGTGATCAAGCGTTAAACGGATTACATGTATTAGTGGTAGAGGACAACGATTTTAATGTTATGGTAGCGTCAGAGGAATTAAGATCCTTAATTAAAAATATTAATGTAGATGTTGCTGAGAATGGTAGAATCGCAGTTGAAAAAGTTACCACTAATAATTACGACCTAATCCTAATGGATATTGAAATGCCTGAAATGAATGGATATGAATCAACCCGGATCATCAGGAATTTGGGTCCCCCGCGAAACATAGTACCTATTATTGCTATGACAGCCAATACGATGAAAGGCGAAGCAAAGAAATGCCATGAAGCAGGGATGAACGAATACATGGCAAAACCATTTAAACCAGAGGATTTAGCTGCTAAAATTCATGAATTAATTTGTGTAGAAAAAGCAGAAGTAGAATGAAAAAGGTTTTGCACATATTGATTTTTCTATTTATCACAAATTGTGTTTTGGCTTCTGATGTACAAAGTAAATCAGATAGCTTAATTGTACTTTTGCAAGAGATTTCTGAAGACACCAATCGGGTTAAAGTATTAAATGAGCTTTCCTCAGATAATATGTTTTATTATCATGATCAAAAGCTAACTTTCATTAAGCAAGCTTTAATCCTTTCACAAAAATTAAATTACATAAAGGGTGAACTGATTTCTCTTGAAAGGATGGCTCATTATTATTACAATGTAAGTAAATATGATTCCTCTTTGTATTATTTAAAAATGGCTGAAAAGCTTGCTAAAAATGCAATTGATAAAACATATTTGACAGAATTATATGAGAATTATAGCTTGGTATATTTAAGCCTTGCTGAATACTATAAGGCAATTGAAATTGGTTATTTGGCACTTGAATTAGCCATTGAGGTGAATACCGGCATTGCAAAAGGAAATGCTTTGGCAAGGCTTGGGATTATTTATCTGAAAATTAATAATTACGAAAAATCAATTGAATTTACTGAACAAGCCTTGACTTTTCATACGAGACTGAATAATTCTTTTTTAATCGATGCTGATCACTATTATCTTGGAAAAGCATATACCAAACTGAAAAATAAGGAGAAGGCGATATTTCATTATCAAATTATACTCGAAAAAAATGATGTGAACGAAGATATTGACTTATCAGGAAACAGAACTTATATAGAGGGACAGGTTCTCACACTTAAAGGTAATTTCAATGCTGCTATGGACAAATATGTTGAAGCTATTGAATTGATGCGAAAAGTTAGTACTAATAAAATGATTTCTGAAGTCCTCTTGAATATTACAGAGCTGTGGGTTGAGATGTTGCAAAATGATCATTCAACCGCTTTCGCCGAAGAATCAATAATAAAAATGGGATATAAAAATT
>Ga0255365_10421_pt1 | contig 10914 bp, 6 predicted proteins | sample ANMaggSeSYBR01J3_FD_182089 | JGI IMG/M metagenome (GOLD analysis project Ga0255365, IMG submission 182089) | Sediment cell enrichment communities from methane seep in Santa Monica Basin, California, United Staets - ANME aggregate JGI... | ecosystem: Environmental > Aquatic > Marine > Cold seeps >... | reverse complement strand
AAAGAAAATATATCCCTTCTCGCCGGGTTTTTTCTTTTTCGCCAGCTTCGATTTGATGGTTTTTATCAGGTCGCGCAAACGCGGCTCGAATAAATCCCTGAAAGTTCGATAAGAAATCAACTGACTTTCCTGCGTTCCGTAATCATCGCCTTCCGCCACGATATCGACCACATCGCCCAACTCTTCCAGGGCCATATTCCAAAATGCTTTTTTCAACTCAAGAATCCTGTCCATCAAAAGACCAGCGTTGGCAGGGTCTGTCAGTAAGTCGCAAAGAGTGTTTTCCATGCCACGGACACGCTGTGCCATCTCAAATAATCCGGCGCATAAACCCTTAAGAATAACCACCTTCCCCTCGGCACGATACTGTTCAGCCATTGTCCGCAGGGCCGCTATCCTTTCCGGATTGTCGGCGATGGGCCATTTGTGGTTGTTTATGGCGTCGGCATTTATAGTCGGACCGTCCAGTGGCGATTTGGCCTGGGACCACCATAGGCCGTCGTCTTTCGGAAAACGATATGTGAACCCCCATTCGTCCGTATGCTCGTAATAGTCGCCCATGTCCCGGCGGATAATATTCCAGTTATGACTGGTGAGCGGGTAAAGCCCGCGAGTGTCAACCTGGAATCTATCCAGTATTTCCTTTTTGGGAATCACCGCCTGTTGAATGACATCGGCAAAGAGGATCGGCTCGGCGTCTATTCCCAGATAACGGCAAAGATTTCTGTAAGCGTTGATATGAATGCCGGTACACTGCATCCCCGCCAGGTCAAGAGGCACCCTGTCCGGCTCCCGGTGCTCCAGTGTGGTTAAAATACGCTCGCGACTGTTCATTTATATGTATATCCCTTTGTCTGACAGCAATTTTTTAAAAGTCTTTAACCGCAGCAATGAAAAGGAGTTACCGGAATGGGCGATACTGGACTCGAACCAGTGACCTCACGGGTGTGATTTGTCGGGACTAAGAAATTTCGTGGTTTTATAAATGCCTTAAAAACATAAACATATAAGACTTGTGGGTTGTAAGTCCTTTGTAACTATTGCTTTATAATACCCTTGGTTTCCCGTATGGTCCTGCCTGTTCCCTTTCAATTATTTCCTTTTCCTATTTTTTTCTTGCATTCTGCATAAATTCTGCATAAAATATAGATGCTACTTTGGTTAGTGTACATGGTGTTTTTATGGCAGGCAAAAGAAAAAGACCGAAACTGTGGTTTGATGGAAAGTATTTCAAGCTGAACATCTATAAGCCGGATGGAAAGCGAACGACTATAAGCTTCGGCCATCAGGGAGATCGGCCCGAAAGTGAAATCCGAATTGCCTGCGAAAGATGGTTGAACTTGTATGAACAACATCCTCATAAGGTATTGAGCTACAAGAATCCATACGATGCAATAGAACAGATCATAAACCCTACAAACATATTGTCTATTGGCGATCTTATAGAGAAGTATGAGGCCTATCTCAAAAAGACTGTTAGACCAACTAGGCACGGCATGGCGCATCCTGACCTAACCTTTGTGAAGAGAGTTCGTAAATTCTTATCACCCTATGAAGATTGGTCAATAGACTCCTTCGGGCCAGATGAGTTGTATGATGTTAGAAAAGCACTCATCAACCATGAATACACACAAGGTAAAGCTAAGAAAAAATATGTTCGTAGGGGTATAAATGACACGATAAACTGGATTCGGAAGATATGGGATTGGGGAGAGGGACGTAGCCTATTAGATAGCAAGACAGTCAAGAGTCTTAAGAAAGAGGTTGGACCGCTGAGAATGGGGGATGAGGGATGCGTAGATAAGCCAAAAAGGAAGCGTGTTACTGAAGAAGAGCTTTGGAGAGTCATAGCAGTAGTAAATAGCGTTGTTGGCGATATGCTGAAATTGATGTGGTACACAGGCATGCGACCCTACGAAGTATGTGGAATGCGACCATATGATATTCTACGTAATGACCCCGATTGTTGGTTGTACATTCCAGGTCGTGATTATACGCCAGTAGGCAACCACAAGACTATGCGTTATGAGAATATCAAAGTAATACCCCTTGCTGGTGAACCCCAGCGGATATTGACCTCCCGCATCAGAAGCTTTGATTCTAGAGATTATCTCTTCAGCCCTAAGATGGCTATGCAGGAAGTATTGGAAGAAAAGAGCAGGAAGAGAAAAACTCCTCTCAGTTGTGGTAACAGACCTGGGACAAATCAAAAGAAACATCCTATGATTCGACCCCGAACCCACTATGACAGCGGTTCTTTACGTAAGGCTTGCAAGCGAGGTTGCGTAAGGGCTGGAGTGGAAGTTTTTCACCCCTATGATCTTCGTCGGACAGTGGCTACGGATACAAGAGCTATATTGGGTAAAGAAGATGCTAAGACACTGCTTGGGCATTCAGATTTGGCCACCACAGAATTGTATTTGCTTGAAGAAGTCCAACAAGCGATGAGAGTTGCAAAGCAGTTAGCTAACGTCAGATAATTTAAATGTTACTTCCATTTTTTATCCGAAGTAATACTCATATAGTGCCATACAAGCCTCCTCAGATATTTTTTTGGGAATACTTATGGATCGACATATTCATCGTACATTGTATGATGCCCCATAGTAACGTTGACAGATGCCCCTACACCCTCTCAGAATTGTCCAGGATTTGATCTAATCTAAAAACTATTGATGATGAGACCTATGGGGCATGTTCTTGTTTTTCTTTATTAAAATCTAAATGGGACTATAGAAAAAATTGCCCTATTCACCATCTCCCATCTGAAAAATTATTTTGCCTGGAATAAGGGAGAGCCTCATAGCCTATTTTTTGGTATATAGTTTCAAATATGGATCATACAGAAAAAAATCTTTGGGAACACTACTGGCATAATAGGAATAATCTACCACCAATGAATCACTACCTGCCCATTGTAAATCAGATTGCCAGCAAGGTCCATCCCCAACATTCCGATATAGCTCAAATGGATGATTTCAGAACATCAGGGATTTTTGGTATGATGGACGCTATTGGGGGGTATTCACCCAACTCAACTATTGATTTTAAGGATTATTGTGAGCCCATAATCAAGCAGGCAATGATGAAAGATCTCTATTGAGCAGATACTATGGCAAAGGAGTTGCTCTTCTGTATTGCTCCATAGGACTAACACCTGCTCTTAATTTGCCCCAGAACGATCCAGGATGCCCTGTATTAAATCTTTTCTGCTAGACCCTGCCCAAATACCCTCGATACTAAAATTTCTTTTTCAGAAGAAAGAAATAACAACAAAATATAATCACAAATCAGACAAGAATATGGCACTACTGATTTTCTGTAGGATTTTTTTGTTCATGGTTTTCGTGCCTTAGTTTCAGCCATTGCTAATTTCAAAACTTTCTATATTCAATTTTCAATGAGCAAGGTTTCAATAACGAAAACCAAAATGCAAGATTTTGAGTCAAATATCAATTTTTGAACAAGACAATTGGCAGGTATTCACAAATATATGGAGGTTTTCATTTATTCCTTTTGTTCAATATGGATTAAGAGTTGTGTTGTTTGTAAAAATCAATAATCGTTTGGAAGCTCTTGTTAATGCCACATATAAATTTTTAGGGCATTTAAATTTATGGGCGTTCAATACAGCTACCGTATCAAACTCAAGCCCTTTAGTTAATAGAGTTGTTCCAATACACTTACCTTTTATTGTTCGCCCCATTCTTCGTTTCACGTTTCTGATTTGTTTCATAGATTCATAGGCAGAGATATTTTGATATTCTGCCTGCTCAATAGCCTTACATAAATTAGAAAACAGTTCTTTTCTATAGCATATTATATATGGCAACTCTTTGATTTGTTTCAAGGTTTCAGCAATACGAATATAGGAAACTTCTTTGCTTAACCCATCAAGACATTCCCTAACAGGTGTTATTATCTTTTTGTCATTCTCAGATCTCTTGTTTTTTAATTTATCAGCATTGAACCATTTATTTAATTCTGTTTTGTTGAATATTTTATAAATCACTTTGTGAATTTTATTGTAAATAGTTTTGGAATCACAATCGTCAAACGCCTTGGATAAATTATAAAATTCTTTACCGTCAGTAGCTTCAACGATATACAACCTGTTAAAAGTTTTAACAATTTTTATTCTTACATTGATACTACCTGAGTCAGGGTGAATTATTAAGACGCTACCCTCGCCTAATAAATTCCTGATTTCTTTATAGTAATTTTCATTAGGCTGAAAGATGTCGTCATCGTTTATTTCTATGACTTCTATTGCAGAATTATAATCGTTTAAATTTATAGCATCACCATTCTCCAATTTTTCTCTTATCTTTTTTAAGCTATCACCTAATTGTTGATTAGTGCCCTTCCACCTCCACGGTTCAGTGAGTTCAAAATGAAAATCTGTAAAATCTTTTAAATCTGATTCCCAATTAACGATATCCACATCACCAAAATCAAATATCCCTTGAAGTGGATCGCCTAATATATGAATTGGTAAAATATTTGCCAACGCCATTACAAATTGATGCTGATTTATAGTACAATCTTGATATTCATCCACAAACAGCCCTGCGTAGCTTGCCCTGACAACATCTTTAATTGGTTTTAATTTAACCATACATATTGCTTTTTCAATAATGAAGGGGAAGTATTCTTTGCTGTTATCTTGTTCTGGAACATCATCACCGCAATAGAACGATTCAACATATTTTTGGGCGAAGCTGGCAATCGTTTCAATGTGGTATTTGCTATTGCTAAAGCCTTTATCTTTTATTTTCGTTTTAAGAGATGCAACACCTGCATGTGTATGCGTCAATATTAGCTGGGTTCTATCAGTATATTTCAAACATTCTGCAATTGTATATGTCTTTCCGTAGCCAGCCGGAGCAATCAATACGCTTTTTTGTTTTGACACAAAATCCCTACATAATTGTTCGTAGTTATCCATTGTCAATCCATTTCGATAATTCATCCAACTGTTTACCAAGTGGCTTGTTTTTAATTTCATCTAAATATTTAAAGATAACAGAACCCAAAAATTCTCCGTGATCAATTCGCTTAAACCATCTTTTGTTTTTAGCTGTTTCAGCAAGAGCCGTCCTCTTTTCGGGGGTATCAGTTTCCTGCCAATTGTTTGATAAAGATTCACTACATTTACTATTAACGCTGTTTTTTACGGCATCATCTGATGATTTTTTTTCTTCATAGATTATCAACTCCTTTATTGCATCCCAGGGCAAGTCTTTAAAGACCTGATCTTCTATGGCTTTTCCTGATTCACAATCAAAGATATTGATTTTCTTGTCTTTCAAATCTACTTTTGATGGTGATAGTTCGGAATCTTTATCTGAATCACAAAACACACACACATTTAAACTTAATTCTTTTAATTTCAATGCTCTCTCTGTAAAACTGTCTCCTTCTCCTGATGTATATACAACGTCCTTGGCAGCAAAATTATTAGATCGATGAACATCCATAGCTCTACAAATACCAATTTCGGTCTTTCCTTCGCATACAATAACTTTCTTTGCATAAGCGGCTTCAGGACAAGCTCTGATTACGCCCTGAAATGTGTCATCACACTGAATAAATTTCCCTACACCGTTATCGGTTTTGGCGGTCAAAATACTTTTTACACCAACTTCCTCAATAACACTTGGGGAATGAGTAGTTATAAATATTTGACCATGTGTTTCTTTTGCCATAGTTCGTACTAAATGTTTTATTCGGTCGGCTTCTAGTCCTTGCTCTATTTCATCTATCAGGAGAATACCACCTTTATCAGCTAATGCCATCTGTATTGCAATAGATATTAGCCTTTTCGATCCCTTCCCTTTTAAGCGGAATGGAATCTTATCGTCGTGAAGACAAAACTTTCCTCCTTTAATTGCGACATCTTTGAAATCAATCGATGTTGATGTATTGGAAATAGTAATTCCCAATTCAGCCGCTTTTGATATTATGGTTTTTGTAACATCTTCAAATTGCCCAAATGAGGCATTATCAATTTTGTTTTTTGCCTCTCGCAGAGCGTCTATTACCACGTTGTTTTCTTCTGAATCATCAGCAATTTGTTGTTGTTTCAATAAAGAATATAGAGGCATTCCTTTATTCCAAGAGAAATGACGATCAACATAATCGGAAATCATGAAAACATTTAATTTGGCTCTGTCGCGTGCACTTATTGGGAAAGGAGATTTTTGCCTGTTATTTATAACATACCATTTTGGTTCTAAATCTTTTTTTACTTCAAGTTTAACTGTAAGAGCTTTCGCATGGTTATCTTCTAAATCATCTTTAATCTCTTTTGTCGTTTCATCAATTCCTCTAATGTAAAGTCCGTACTTATTTTCTTGAATTAGTTTCTCTGGTAAATCGACCAGTGTAACTTCAATCTCTATTGGTATATCCGTAGCACAGTGATAGAAATCACTATCAAAAAACATTAAGTTCCAGCTTGATGATAATGCATAAGATATTGAATCCAATATTGTAGATTTCCCTGAATCACCACGACCAATTATGCACACAAAATTAACATTATTGAAAACATGTTCAAACTCTTGAAAACAACGGAAGTTTTTTATCTTTATACTATGAATTCTAGCCATGTTATTCACCCTATACTTCGACGATGGTGATTTTATTTTCTCTGCTCATATGCCTCACAAATAAACTCTTCTTCTCCCTGCTGATCTGCCCTTGTCAGATTACAAAGTATTTCCTCTTCTCCTGACGGGCCATCTTTCTTGCAGGAAACACATAAACTGGGCTTAGGGATTAGGTCAGGATTTATTTCTGTTCCATCATCATTAAAATATTTTGGTTTATTATTTTCCATTTTGGTCTATGCACTCATCCTCATTCTATACTTCTTCAACTCCTTACTCAACTGTTTTGCCCTACCACCTACATGCCTATCCAACTCATTCCAAAATTCTTTACTATGGTTCTTTTGCCTTATATGGCATAGTTCATGTAATAGTATATAATCCTGTAGTTCCTTGGGCAAGAAGGCAATATTAATATTGAGATTTATATTATTCTTGTCTGAACAACTACCCCATTTTGTCTTTTGACAACGGAATACTGCCCTATTGTAGGGGAAATTATATTTATCTGAGAAATAGTCTAATCGGGAGAAAAGATATTTTTGTGCTTTTATAAGTTCTTCAGAAGATAAATCAGGAGTAGGTTGTAGTTTTTCCTGCTGTTCTATTTTCTGTAGGTGTTTTTTTATCCAGGCTTGTTTGGATTGTAGGAATTTCTTTGCTTCACTTAAATTGCCATTTTTTGGCATAGTTACTGTGATAGTTTTGTTGGGACGGATGGTGATGCGTAGGCGACTGGCACGAGCGGAGCGAGTGTAGGAGATTGGTGGTAAGGGGATAGTTTGGGTAGTGGGCATAGGGGGATTCTCCGTTAGCCTGTGAGCATTATAAAAAGCATTGTAATTGGTTTGATTTTCATTGTTGCTCCACATAATTAATATTTGGTGTAAAATTATGAGAAGACTGGAGTTAAGGCAGGCATAATTATCTGATAAGAATGAAAATGCCTGGAAAAATAATATATGTTGCCAAAGTTGAGGCAAAATAATAAATATGCCACACGGGGTAACCCCTTTAGGATTTGTAAGGTAAATAATTTCCTTGGGTAAAATCTGAAATTCCTTCTCTTATTAAGTGTGGAAAAGAAATAAGAGGCAGGGAAATTCTCCTTAAGTGGGCTGTTGGCAATTCTTCTGAGCTTAAAATGATAGAGACTATATCGAAATTTTCATGATTTAATCTATATAATGAGCGTAACTGTTTCATGTTTCTCCTTAACCATTCATCTCTTTTAACATGTTTTTTGAGCCAAGAATTACTCCCCTTGATAAAACGCTCCAATTCATTTGCCATTTCACGTGGATTTCTCGCACTTTTTACATCTTTACACTCAATTACATATATACAATTCTTCTCCTTGTCAATTGCTAATATATCGATGTCCCCAAGATCATTCTCAGATTTCAAGTTTGTTCCAGGATTAATAGGTACTTCTGAATAGATTAGCCAATCTGTATTATTATCAAACCATTTTTTTACCTTGGCTGTAAACTCTTTACCAGTTTTCTCATGTATCCTTCCAATAAGTGATTTCATTTCTACAGAGCTATTATCCTGTATTTTATAACGACCATCACTTACAATTCCAATTAATTGCCTGCAAGACTCTTCTGCATGTCGTGGGCCCCAAAATACCAATGGATCCTCTTTAGATTCATGCCCTATCACTAAAGGCCTTCTCAAGTATGAAAGTCTCCGATTATAACGCCAGGGATATATGTCTTCTGTTACGCTATAACCATTCGGAGCAATTTCCCACCCATTTCTTTGTTTAAGGGAAAACAGGTTGATAGCAATATCAAGTTTTTTTTCTGTCCATCCGTTTTGCTTTGCTTCATCCCATTTCAAGGCATCCTTTATACACACTATAAATTTTGATAAGTTTAAACAACAACATGGTTCTTTCCGTTCAAAACCGATGCCTGTTAAACAATGATGAAATTCTACTATTTGCGTCATAGTCAGTTCAAATTCCGCCTCAAATGCAATTTCAAACTCTTCAACATCGGGATTACCATGACCGCTCTCTGATTCAAAATACTTATGGAATCCCTGTTGAGCATTATCTATACCTTCGATTATCTTAGCCTTGCCAAAAGTATTCCTGAATGCGATCACTTCCTCTTTGATGCTACCTATCCTACCAGAACCTAATATACTCATTGGAATATCTGATATGCCTAATATCAAACGATCATATACCATTCCCCAATTAACTATATGATGTGTAATTGCAAGCAATTTATCAAAATCATCCATGCTTGCTATGTAATCACCTTTTGGTGGTTCTGCTGAAATAATCTCGATTAGAGTTCGAGTTGCCAAAGCAGTTCTATCTATGTTTGATTTTTCCTCCAATTCCCTTTTTATTTTTGATTGAACATCTGTAAAACATTCAATAACAGTAGGGGTAGTGAATCTGTCTCTTTCTCGTTCATGCCATATAGCTTCATTATTACTTATAAGTCGTCCCAAAAGAGATTTCCATGCATAGATTCTAAGTTTTTCTTTTAAACGGACATAATATAAATCAACTAGGTTATCCAGCAGTTGTTTTTTATCTTCTCTATTTATAATAGTACCAATAGGCGGGGCTTCTTCACCTAATTCTTCAACAATTCCATCCAATTGTTCTTCTATATCATGTTCTTGCAATTTTCGTAAACTGGGAAGATTTTCTTTATTTAAAGATGCTTTATCCTGATGAATAAGAGACATCATTTTTTTTATGCCTAAAGGAGCATGAATATCTAATATCCGTTTTCTCTCGGATTCATTTAAAGTTCCTTCACCTCCTTTTTGCTCCAAATAATCATTTATGGCAACTAACATACCATCAAGTATTATCCTTTCACCTTTGTTGTCAGACCTACCAAGGTCAATTTGTATACAATCGGGTATAGTGATTATTACACTTTTATCTTCTATTGAATAGGGTATATTAAGACACGTTTCACCTTTCTCGTATGTTAAAATATTGCTCCACTTTTTAGGTGTTTCTATGCAAAATTGAATTTGAATTGGATCTTTGTCAAGAACTTCCAAATGAGGTCTCAAACTTGGAGTCATTTGCCATAACCAATAAGAAAGCATATCGGAAAAATTCCAATATAGTTCAGATAATTCATATTGATCATCCTCAAGTTTCGTTTTCTCTGTTATCCATATAGGTTGCGAATAACCTTCAATAAGCCGCTCAAAATGTCCGGTAGGACTTTCCGGCAGATATATTGGAATTGGGTCTCCCTCATATCTCCTGATAACATTTATATGATATACTTTTTTGTCTTTGAGTGTAATCTGTGATGCATGAAGATCAGAAATTAAAGCAGATCTCACTCGTAATGAATGTCCGTACCCGGGCTGAAGGAACGGAATTACAGGGCCATCATCACTGAGATTAAATGTATGGTGATAATCAATATATAAAGCATATGAGTCTAAAAATGAAATAATACCTATGATATCGCGATTATTTCTTCGCAATTCATCCCGAGCCCCTTCGTATTTCCATAGAGTTAATGGATCACAATCACGTAACTGTGTAATAATTTCCAGATTTTCAACTGTAATAATCAAACACTGAGTGTTACTTGGTTGCGCATTTATACCTAACGAGAATGCACGTCCAATTCCACACACAATAGTAAATATAAATACTTTCCTGCAATTCAACCCGTCATTTTCTAAAAGCCACTTTGAAATCTGTAAAATTCTCTTATCTAATCTATCAGATAATTCGTTATTTTCCCACTCTCCATATGGATTGCCCTCATCATAGTTTTTTATATCATCTACAACAGTACATACATATGCTAATTTGTCAAAATCAAAACGATAAATGTTTTCTTTAACCAATGGCTGATTTTCCCGATCAGGTATTTCCACTGACTCCGCCTTATATCCCATAAGCCTTAAACAACGATCTGTTTTATCGTCAGCTACCTTTTTATAATTAATTGAAAGAGCATCCATTAAATTCATGTGTTTAGCAGTAACCAAAACAAAATGTCGTAACGAGGTACATACAGACCCAGGCTGAACCAATATAAGTTCATTACCAATGTGTAGTAGAGGCTTAGCACATAATGGGTTTTTATATGGGTCTTTATTCTTGAGTTCTGTGTTTGCTGTTGTGGTTATAAATGGCGAAAGAAATCTGTGGTCGATATTTTGTTTTCTAAACCATAGTTTTATATCTTGTAAAGAAAACCTTACCGCACCACTATCTTTATAGAATATTTCTCTTTTAGGTATAGAAAAATTATTGTGGCACGTATCTGGACTTTCCATATACCGT
>Ga0255365_10335_pt1 | contig 10948 bp, 10 predicted proteins | sample ANMaggSeSYBR01J3_FD_182089 | JGI IMG/M metagenome (GOLD analysis project Ga0255365, IMG submission 182089) | Sediment cell enrichment communities from methane seep in Santa Monica Basin, California, United Staets - ANME aggregate JGI... | ecosystem: Environmental > Aquatic > Marine > Cold seeps >... | reverse complement strand
CTTTAACAGTAATATTTTATGAATTCAATCGAAATAGGTAAAATCATCAAATTTCATCGTAAAAGTGCAGGATTAAATCAAAAGGCCCTTGCTGACCTGGCTGGTGTCGGAAAAACGGTTGTATTTGATATTGAAAAGGGGAAGGTAACGATTAAATATAACACCTTATTGAAAATACTGGATGTTTTGAATATTAAAATTGAACTTACCGGTCCGCTAATGGATAACTATAACTTAACTATCAATGAGAAAAGCTAAGATATTTGTGTCGGGTGAAGAAGCAGGAATACTTACTGAAATTGAGAAAGGCAAGAAATATGAATTTGAGTACCTATCGGATTATATAGGGCAATCCGTTTCATTAACCATTCCTGTTTCGAAAAGGATATTTTCATTTGATTCGTTCCCCCCTTTTTTCGACGGATTGCTTCCTGAAGGATGGCAACTCGAAAATTTGCTGAAACAAAAAAAACTTGACAGAACTGATAACTTCAGCCAGTTGGTGATTGTAGGAAAAGACATGATAGGAAATATTACCGTTGAGGAAATACGATGAATACTTGCCCTATAACATATCAGCAATGTATAGGTAAATATGCTGAAAGCGGATTAAAACAACTTTCTCCCAAATTAACCGGCTTAAAGGTACTGGAATATTCTGCTGAGAGCTTACGCTATGAAGCAGCCTTGCGCGCTTCCAGGATGTCAATACAGGGAGTGCAACCAAAATTGAGCGCTGTTTTAAATGTTCAAAAAAAAAAGATTGACCTTGTTGATCTAAATGGTAAATACATTTTAAAACCCCAACATCATATTTTTGTCCAGGTCCCTGAAAATGAAGATTTGTCAATGAAGTTGGCCAATCTATCCGGAATAGAAGTTCCGGTTCATGGCCTGGTTTATTCAAAAGACAGTTCACTTACCTATTTCATAAAGCGTTTCGACAGGGCCGGAAGAAATAAAAAAATGGCTGTTGAGGATTTTGCCCAGCTTGCCGGATTAACCCGTGACACCAAATACAACTATACCATTGAAAAGTTAATCGGTTTAGTGGAAACATACTGTACTTTTCCGGTATTAGAAAAAGCCAGATTATTTAAACGTATATTATTTAATTTTATAATTGGCAACGAAGATATGCACCTGAAGAATTATTCTGTTATCAGAAACGGGCCAAAAACAGAATTGTCACCTGCTTATGATTTTTTAAATACTTCTATTCTGCTTAAAGGAGATATTGAAGAAAGTGCTTTAAAAATAAAAGGAAAAAACAAAAAACTGGATAAGCAAATTATGGTGGATTATCTGGGCAGGGAACGTATGAACCTATCGGTAAAAACAATTGAAAATACGTTAGTCTCAATTCAAAATGTAATACCATCATTTGAAAACCTGATTCATATTTCTTTCCTTTCAGAAGAAAATAAAGAGAAATATTGGGATTTGGTTAAAGAAAGGGTTAAACGTTTAGGGATTTTATAAACATATTATTAAGGCCCGGACATATTGATATCAAGACGATAGGTAAGAACTCATCCGATGACTCAGCTTCTACCAACCCTACGAGGGTTTGAAACCCTCGTAAGGGTTTTATATCTACCCCTTAATAGCTTTCACTCCAGGTAGCTCTTTCCCTTCAATATATTCCAGCATGGCGCCTCCTCCGGTTGAAACATAGCTTACTTTATCTTTTAATCCGTATTTGTTAATAGCTGCAACTGAATCACCCCCTCCGATTAATGAGAAGGCGCCTTTTTCTGTTGCCCTTGCAACAGCCTCGGCTACGGCTTTTGTCCCTTCAGCAAAGTTCTCCATTTCAAAAACACCCATAGGCCCGTTCCAGAGAATGGTTTTGGAATTTTCAATTACTTCAATAAATTTTTCAATAGATTCCGGCCCTATGTCCAGGCCCATCCATTCTTCGGGAATATTATTTACACGCGCCAGGTCTCTGTCTGCATCATTGTCAAATTTATCAGCTATTACCGTATCAGTTGGTAAATAGAAATTCACATTTTGTTCTTTGGCTCCTTCAATCGTATTTAAGGCCAATTCAAACAACTCGTCTTCAACCAGTGATTTGCCCACATCCCCTCCCTGTGCATGGATAAAGGTAAACATCATACCCCCCCCAACGATCAGGTTGTCCACCTTATTCAATAAATTATTGATGATCTCTATTTTTCCGGATACTTTAGCCCCACCTAAAATAGCGGTAAATGGCTTTTTCGCATTATTAAGAACATTCTCAATACTCTTTACCTCATTCTCCATGATGTATCCAAACATTTTATTTTCGGGAAAAAACTGTGCTGTAATAGCTGTTGAAGCATGTGCCCTGTGGGCCGTTCCGAAAGCATCGTTCATATAAACATCCCCCAGGGAAGCAAGTTTTTCTGCAAAGGCCTTATCCCCTTTTGTTTCTTCCTTATAAAAACGTAGGTTTTCCAATAAAAGCACCTCCCCGTTTTGTAAACCGGCTGCCTGTTCTTTCGCTGAAGTTCCAATACAATCATCGGCAAATTTTATTTCAATTGCCAATTGTTCCGACAAATAATCAATAAGATGTTTCAATGAGAATTTTTCTTCCGGCCCCTCTTTTGGCCTTCCAAGATGTGACATCAAAATAACGGAACCGCCTCCAATTATAATCTTTTTTATGGAAGGGATGGCGGCATCTATACGGGTGGTGTCGGTAATTTCATACTTTTCGTTAAGGGGTACGTTAAAATCAACACGGACCAGTATTTTTTTATTAAGAAAATTAAACGTGTCAATATTTTTCATTTAATAAACTTTTTGTTTTTCAATATATTAATTGAATATAAATTGCTCAATTTTTCGTCAGTCAAAAATACTTAAAAACTTTCTGATATTATTTCATTATTTTTGCAAAGTAATGATCAAGATCTATTGAATGAAAAATTTTCAGGGTTCGGTAAAGTCCAAACTACAAAAACAGGGAACTTCTATTTTTGCGATTATGTCGGCATTGGCACAAGAACATAAGGCAATAAACCTGTCGCAGGGGTTTCCTGATTTTGAGATTTCGCAAAAACTAATTGAACTTGTAAACAAATACATGAAAAAGGGTTATAACCAATATGCCCCGATGACCGGTGTTGCTGAATTAAGGGAGCAAATTTCACTTAAGGTTGAATCATTATATGGCGCGAAATATGACCCGCAAAAGGAAATAAATATAACGGCAGGCGCTACCCAGGCTTTACATACAACCATAGCGAGTATCATCCAGGACGATGACGAGGTAATCGTATTCGAACCGGCTTATGATGCTTATGTACCACTTATTAAACTTCATGGTGGGATTGTAAAATTTGCGGAATTAAAATTACCCGATTATCGTATTGACTGGCAGGAGGTAAAAAAGATCATCAGCAACCGTACCCGGATGATCATAATTAATTCTCCGCACAATCCAACCGGAAGTGTCCTTCATCCCGGTGATTTGGAAGAGCTTGAAAAGATCACAAAAGATTCAGAAATCATTATTCTCAGTGATGAAGTTTACGAACACTTTGTATTTGATAACATCAGGCATGAAAGTGTTTGCCGGTATCCTGAACTGGCATCCCGGTCGTTTGTGGTAGGCTCTTTTGGAAAAACTTTTCATGCTACGGGCTGGAAAACGGGCTTTATTTTGGCTCCTGAGAATCTTATGGAAAAGTTCAGAAAAATACATCAGTTTGTGGTATTTACCTGTAATACACCCATCCAACATGCAATAGCTGAATTTTTGACCGACAGCACTAATTATGAAGACCTTGGTAAATTTTACCAGCGCAAAAGGGATTATTTCCTGAAATTGATTGAAGGCTCTCGTTTTGACGTTATCCCTTCGTACGGAACTTATTTTCAGTTATTGAATTATAGTAAAATAACTGATGAACCGGAGGATAAATTTGCCATTCGAATGACCAAAGAATTTAAGCTCGCCTCAATTCCGGTTTCTGCATTTTATCGCGAAAATACAGACAATAAAGTATTGCGTTTTTGTTTTGCAAAAGAAGAAAACACCCTTGAAAAAGCAGCGGAAATTTTATGCAGGATTTAAAAATTGTTTTGGTTCAGGCTGACCTGGCCTGGGAAGAACCGGATAAAAACATTAAAAAATTTGATAAGTTAATTTCCGGGATAAAATACAACCCTGATGTTATCATTCTCCCGGAAATGTTCAGCGCCGGATTTACGATGAATGTTGAAAAATGTGCAGAACATATGGATGGTTTATCATTTCAGTGGATGAAAAAAAATGCTTCACTTAAAAATTGTGCCTTTGCCGGAAGTATATTAATAGTAGAAAAAGAAAAATATTTTAATCGCTTTTTTTGGGTTAACCCTGATGGGTCGTTTGAATTTTATAATAAACAGCACCTGTTTTCCATGGCAGGAGAAGATCAAATCATGACCAGGGGACAAGAAAAGAAAATCATTTCTTATAAAGGCTGGAAACTAAACCTTCAGGTATGTTATGATTTACGGTTTCCGGTGTGGAGCAAAAACAATTATACATCCTGCGGCCATGATTATGATGTTCTGCTTTATATTGCTAACTGGCCTGAAATTAGAAATGAAGCCTATAAAAAATTACTTCCTGCACGAGCCATCGAAAACCAGGCTTTCGTGGTTTGGGTGAACCGTGTCGGAACTGATGGCAAAGGTATTTATCATACGGGAGACTCAATGGTTATTGATCCGTGTGGTAAAGTTATTTTGCAGGTGGGACCCGGAAAAGAAGAAACCTCTACCGGAATGCTTTCCCGACAGTTTCTGGATAACTTTAGGAATAAATTTAAAGTTGGGTTAGATTGGGATGAATACCATATCAACTTTTAAAGTAATCATTTGTCAGTAGTAGTAATGGACCACCAGGATACTTGCTCCAATTGAGTTTCAATGCAAAGTTAGTTTATCAGAGTTTTAACATTTCTGTGATTAATGAAATTGAAGTGTTAGGGCATAATACAGCAGGAAAAGAAATTGAAGATTTTATTGATATGGCAAATATTTATGATTTAAATAATGATATCGTAAGTCAAACAATTCAACTAAGAAAAACATATAAAATTAAAGTACCTGATGCCATAATATTTCATTATACACCCAAAATCATATAGTACCAGATTTTTTTACTCTCAAAAAATGCTCTTCTTTCCTGGTGAAAATAGCTTATTTCTACCTCAATTCGCATTTCGAATAAATTACCATTTCATTATTCAAACAAATTATTTTGATTATTTAAATTTATAGCTTTATTTCGCATCGGATTTTAAGTTGAACAAATGAATATTATCATTGCAGGCGACGGCGAAATGGGGTTTCACCTGGCAAAAATGCTCCACGATGAAAAGCATGATATAACCATTGTAGATCCGCATGAAGATTTACTTAAAATGCTGGAATCGCATACCGATATTCTTACCATAACTGGTGATAGTACTTCGGTTTCAACATTACATAAAGCTAAAATCAATAAAGCCGACCTGTTGATCTCAGTGTTGCACGACGAACAAACCAACCTGATAACCTGTATTCTCGGAAAACAACTTGGCGCGAAACAGACTATTGCAAGGATAAACAATACCGAGTACCTTTTTCCATCAACCAAAGAGATTTTTAAAAAACAAGGTGTTGACGAACTGATTTGTCCTGAGAGTATTGCAGCAGATGAGATTATTGCTTTGCTTAAACAAACTGCCGCTACTGAAATATATAATTTTTCGCATGGGCGCCTGTCCTTATTTTTGATCAAGCTGGATGAAAATGCCCTGGTGTTAAACAAAAGCCTGAATGATATTGCCAATGATAACCCTCAGCTAAATTTCAGGGCTGTTGCTATACACCGTGATTCCAAAACCATTATTCCGAGGGGAGATGATATTTTTAAGGTAAATGACCTGGCTTATGTGATCACCAAACCGGATGGGATTCATAACCTCATACAATTAGGTGGAAAACAACGGATTGAAATCAAAGATGTTTTTATTGTCGGCGGGGGAAGGATTGGCCGAAAAACAACGGCCCGTCTTGAAAAAGGCATAAATATAAAACTTGTTGAACTCGATAAAGCTCGTAGCCAGTGGCTTGCTAACGACCTTGAGAGGGCTTTGGTTATTAATGGGGATGCCCGTGATCTTGATCTGTTAAACGAAGAAGGCATTGAAGATACGGATGCTTTTATTGCTGTAACCGATAGTTCTGAAACCAATATCTTAACCTGTTTACATGCTACAAAGCTGGGTGTTAAACGCACCATTGCCCTTGTGGAAAACATTGATTATATTGATATATCACAAAATATCGGTATCAATACCATTATTAATAAAAAACTTATTACTGCAAGCTATATAGTACGTTTTACAATGGATGCCGAAGTAACATCTATAAAATGCCTTTCGGGTATTGATGCTGAGGTACTGGAGTTTGTCGCCAGCGCCAGATCCTATGTAACCAAAAAACCCATTCACAGGCTGGATATTCCTAAAGGAGCTATTATTGGTGGAATTGTCAGAGGTAAAAAAAGTTTTATTGCAATTGGTGATTTTCAAATTAAGGAAGGCGACCATGTAGTTGTTTTTGCTCTTCCCGGCGCCATCCATAAGCTGGATAAACTTTTTCATTAATTTCCTAAATTTAAAAAAGCCATGCCTAAGTTTACGAAGCTAAACTGGAAAATCATCTTTCAAATCATTGGGGTTTTGCTCATTATTGAAGGAATTTTTATGTTTACGGGCATTCCTTTTTCCCTTTGCTATTGCGAACAGAAATGTTTGAGTTTATTGCATAGTGGCCTTATTACATTTTCCGTTGGTGCGATCTTATGGTTTTTTACCCGTAAAGCCGATAGGAATATTGGCAAAAGAGAGGGCTATATTATTGTTTCATTTGCATGGGTTACTATATCCCTGTTTGGCACCCTGCCTTATTTGATAAGTAATTATATTCCCAATTTTACGGATGCATTTTTTGAAACCATTTCTGGCTTTACCACTACCGGGGCAACCATCATAGCAGATATTGAATCATTACCAAAGGGCCTGCTTTTCTGGCGATCAATGACACACTGGATCGGTGGTATGGGGATCATTGTTTTGTCTGTGGCCATCCTTCCGCTTTTGGGTATAGGTGGCATGCAGTTGTTTGTGGCAGAAATGCCGGGGATTACACCGGATAAACTTCATCCCCGGATTACCCAAACTGCTAAAAGGTTATGGCTAATCTATGTGATCCTTACCTTTGCCGAAACCATATTCCTGATGTTTGGGGGGCTTGACCTTTTTGATGCACTTTGCCATTCGTTTGCTACTATGGCCACCGGCGGATTTTCTACACAAAATGCAAGTATAGCTAATTATTCGGCTTATATACAATATGTTATCATCCTTTTTATGATATTTGCCGGGACAAACTTTACGCTTCATTACCTTGCAATGCATGGCAAAATCAGGGAGGTATGGCAAAACGAGGAATACCGTTATTACATCCTTTTAACCTTTGGTTTTGCCCTTATTGTTGGAGTTATTTTAGCGATTTTTGGTAAAAGTGGAATTGAGGAATCTTTTCGAAATGGCTTGTTCCAGGTAGTCTCTATCGTTACTACCACCGGTTTTATTACCTCAGATTACCTCTTGTGGCCCGGATATATCTGGGTTATTATTTTCCTATTGATGTTTATTGGTGGTAGTGCGGGTTCAACAGGTGGTGGGATAAAAATAGCCCGGCAAATATTATTGTGGAAAAATAGCGCCCTTGAGTTTAAACGCATGATGCATCCCAAAGCTGTTATACCGGTTAGGTTCAATAAAAAAGTTGTATCGCAGGAAATCATCCACCTGGTTGTAGCATTTTTCCTTTTTTATGTACTAATATTTTTTGCCGGTACATTTGTGTTGAGTTTATTGGGCCTGGACTTTGAAACTGCTATTGGGACAACCATCGCCTCCCTTGGGAATATTGGCCCGGGCATTGGGGGTGTAGGTCCGGTTGAAAATTATGCCGGTTTGCCCAATGCTGCAAAATGGATATCTGCCTTTTTAATGCTCCTGGGAAGGCTGGAACTGTTCACAATCCTGATTCTCTTCTCCCCTTCGTTTTGGAAGAAGTAAAAACTTCACGATATCTTCCTGGTGTTATTTCAAGTATGATGTTAAAAGCTTTCCCCCGCTGGTGAGGGTTAGGAGGTGGAATTAACATAATTTCAACTTGTATGCACACCGTAGCCTCTAATAAGATGAGATACATGCCTGCCTGCCGAAACGCCAGTACAGGCAGGGATGTGTTACAATTTAATATGTAACATTTTTTTGATTTAGGCGACTTTTTTGGACAAACCCTTTATTTATAGTAATAGGCCGAAAGCTTTCCATCCCTGATTAAATAAGGCTGCTTATTTTTACTCCAAAAATATACCCTTAGCTTTAAACAATTATCGGGTGCCGGTTTTGTTTTAAAACTATAGTTGAAGTTATTGGGTGTCCCGTCCCAGGATTTTTTAATCCGGTGTAAAGCATTTACTGAATAATATACCGATTTGTGTTTATTGTCGAAAATATCAAAAACTATATAACCTGTGAAAGGTGGCTCAATTGTTTCTAATGTCATATTTAATGTAACAAGTATTTCTTTCCCGCTAATTTTGTTAATGTACCCTTCATACAGTTTGTAAAACGTTTTCGTTGTTAATGAATCAGTTGTAATTCTATCATTGACTCCAAACCGTATTTTGGTTGCCGGAAATTTTCTGCGTAATAAATGTTTATCAGAAAATGGATCATAATCCAACGAGTCATATAAATTACGCCACTCAGGGTTGGCATCATAATTTGCTATCAGGAAATCATCTGTTTTTGAACTTGAATCGGCATAATTTATTAAATTGCATTTACTGCTATCCATATAATTATATATTGCCCAAATGTCGGCGCTTATATTATCCGAACCAATTGTTGGTGGATTATCAGATTGAATTTTTTCTGCCATCACTCTGGTTAAATATCTTTTAGGAACACTTTGTGTTTTCCAATAAAGTGTATAAGAGATGTTGAGGTTAAAAACAAAAAAAACAGGTAAATATAAAAGCGGAACAGTAAGCAGAATTAATTTTTTATAGCCTGTTTGATGTACTGCATAATCTACCATAAAGAAAAAACTACCGATGAATAAAGGAATAAAAAATAAACCAACACGGTCTTCAGGATATTTTATGCCCATAAGATAATGAAGTGAAATTACCATGACGATATTAAACAAAAGCAGGAAGAAAAAGATAAAACCCGGATCCATTAATTCCTTAATTGTTTTGTACTTGCTTAATTTAAATATGCCGGCAATTGTTGTTATTACAAATAAAAAAGCTACAACAAATGGGCTTAGCAGGCTGTTTAACCCTATTGAGTTAAATGTTAATGTTTCGAGGGTAACATGCCAGAAACTACCTGTAATACCATAATATAGGAGACCCATATTTTTTAACTCAAAAAGATAAAATACACTTCCGGTAATTGGCGCAATTCCCAAAACTACAACCATCAGAACTTTAGCAAATAGTGATTTGAAGTGTTCGTTGTTTCGAATTATTAAATTGACTAAAATAATTAGAACGGTAAATATTGCAGTATAAACCAGGGTAAGGTTGGCACATAAATACAATAAAATGGAAAGCAAACTTAAAATGTAATATTTAATTGAATCGTATTTAACAAGTTGTATTGTTAACCATATTGACGCCAGTAATAATGACATTGACATACCATAACCCCTGGCTAATGCAGAATATTCGATGAAAAAATGGTTGCAGGTAAGCGTAATGATAAAAAGCCATGCTAATAACCGGTTATTAAATTCTCTTGAAATTTTGAATATGGCATAAAACATAAGAGGTGTAAAAAGTAAATTAGGTAAGCGCAGGCTAAGTTCCGACAAACCAAAAACAGTATAAGACAAATGTGATAGTGCACTATTTAATACGTGGTTGTTTGCATTCCGGATGGCATTCCAGGGTATGAATTTTCCGGATTGGATATAAAAGAAAAAAGAGCCTGTTTCATCTAAAACAAAAGGTACATAGATTGCTCTTAACCATAGATATACCCATATACAACCAAAAAAGCACAGGGTAAAATATTTTTCAGTTTTGGCTGATATGAATTTCATTTCCCTTTTAGTGGTTTTAACCTTAATTCATGAATATTAGCTAACTATTTGTTTTGCCCAGTCCTTTAGGGCTGGGACAAGGAGTACAAATCATCCAAATAAATTACGGAAGATAGGTTGATATTTTCTGTAATATTTTTTTTGTTGCCCCTTTATTTGTTTCAATATAAGTTTTGCACAATGCCGTGCTTTTCTGATAGAAAGATTCCAGGTTCGCTAAGTTACCGAAATGTGATTTTAAGCCTGTTTCATTTTGAAAAGTAAACGCACCTCCTTTTTCAACCAATTCAACGGCTTCAGCGAATTTTTTATAATTAGGCCCGAAAATAACCGGCTTGCCAAAAGTAACGGCTTCCAATATGTTGTGAATGCCTTTTCCAAAACCGCCACCAATATAAGCAACATGGCAGTATTGATATAAACTTGATAAAAACCCCATTCCATCAATAATCAAAATATCAAAATCAGCAACTTTTACTTTTTCTGCTTTTGATAACCTTATAATTTTATGGCTGGAATAATTTTTTTCGATCTGTAAAATATGGCTCTCATGAATTTCATGCGGGGCAATGATGAGTTTGAATCCGGGAATATTTAATAAAAACAGGTGAGTCAGCATTTTTTCGTCTTCAGGCCAGGTACTTCCTGCCAGTAAAACAAAACTGTTTTTGACAAACCCCTCAACTAATGTAAATTTTTTCGGATTTTTCGCAATTTCTACCACCCTGTCGAAACGGGTGTCCCCACTTACTGTGGCATTGTTTAATTCTATTGA
>Ga0255365_10418_pt1 | contig 10964 bp, 11 predicted proteins | sample ANMaggSeSYBR01J3_FD_182089 | JGI IMG/M metagenome (GOLD analysis project Ga0255365, IMG submission 182089) | Sediment cell enrichment communities from methane seep in Santa Monica Basin, California, United Staets - ANME aggregate JGI... | ecosystem: Environmental > Aquatic > Marine > Cold seeps >... | reverse complement strand
CGCCGATCTCTTGCGCATAAAGGCTTCGCAAAAAGCCTCAACATATCCACGGGTATGCCTGCGGTTTTTGCAAATCCTTATGCATCAAGATCTCAGCACATATCTTCGCAAAAAATCGCTCAACTTAAGTTTTATGAATATTTTTAAAACCGTCAAGTTTCTTTAAGAAACTTTTCCATATTCTTTAAACTGTTGATATTATAAATGCGGCAGGAATAATTATCAGGAAGAATCTTTTTTAATAAACCTGTAAGCACTCTTCCCGGACCGACCTCAGCAAATATTTCCACTTTTTCATCGATCAGTCTTTGCATCGAGTCATACCATCTGACAGGGCCGCATAACTGCCTTGCCATAATATGCCTAATCTCATCAGGATTTTCCCCAAAATAGGCGGTAACATTATGGATAATTGCTCTTTCCGGCGTGTTAAAAGAAACAGTATCAAGAAAATCCCTGAACTCATCCACCGCCCCTTTTATAAGTTCACTATGCCATGCTCCGCTGACTTTTAAAGGAACTGCCCTTGCCTCCTGCAAAACCGCAAGAGACGAAACTTTTTCAACCTGCTCCGGGGCACCGGTTATAACGATTTGATGTTCAGTATTATGATTTGCAACTGCTACAACGCCTTCACCTTGAACTTCATCAACGAGTCTCCGAACTTCATCAATGGCAAGTCCGATAATTGCATGCATAGCACCTTGATGCTTTGTCGATTCCCTGTGCATCAGCTCGCCTCTTTTAAATACAAGCCTTAATGTATCCTCTTTTGAAATAACTCCTGATGCAGTTAATGCACTATATTCGCCGAGGCTGTGTCCTGCTGCAATATTCGCCCATCTGCCTTCTTTTTCTAAAATTGCAAGACATGCAAGATTTACAGCAGTTATTGAGGGCTGAAGATTAACCGTCATAGTAAGATCTTCCATGGGACCTTTGAAGCAAAGCCTCGAAATGTTTATCCTGGTAATTTCCTCTGCCATATCAAATAACTCTCGTGCAAAGTCAAATTCCTGATAAAAATCAAGACCCATACCAACTGACTGTGAACCCTGCCCGGGAAAAAGAAATGCTGTTTTCATCAAATTAATCCTCCATACCTTGATTGAGCTTTTAGCACAATAATTTCAATATATTGCTAAAGATCAACATTGCACTCAATATGTGAAAATCGAATCGCTGGTAAACACCCAAAATAATAATCGCTAATCGCTAATTGCTAAGAGCTAATCGCTAATCTTAGGTATCAGTCATCGAGGTTAAAAAGCCTCCTGGTTAGATCAATATAAGCGAACCTGTCTCCATAGCATCCATCGCTTTTTAAAAAAATAGTCGGATCATGCAAAATTTTATTTATAAGTGAATTTGTCATCCTGTGAATTGCCTGGCAGTCATTATCTGAAAGGTTATTTAAGGACTGCAAGGTCTTGTCAACCTCAGTCCTCGCAATGGTATCTATCTTATTCCTCAAGGCAACTATTGTAGGCACCACTGCAAGGCTCTCATACCAATGCTGAAAGCTAATTACAGCCTCGTCAACGATCCTTTCTCCCTTGATGGATTCTTTATTTCTATCCTTTATGTTTTCCTCAATAACTCCTTTTAAATCATCTATGTCATAAACATATGAATTGTTAAGCCGGTTTATATCAGGATCAATATCGCGAGGAACCGCAATGTCTATAAAGAAAATTGGTCTGTTACGCCTGCTGCGCATAACTCCTTTAACCTGATCGCGCACAATAACGAAATTGGGTGAACCCGTCGAGCTGATTATTATATCCACAAGCTTTAAACAATCCGGGATTTCTTCAATACGTATAGCTTTGCCTTTGAATCTATTGGATAGTGCAACGCCCCTTTCAAATGTTCTGTTTGCAACAAAAATTTCTCCCGTCCTGTTCCTGATAAGATGTTCCACTGCAAGTTCCGCCATTTCGCCGGCACCGACCAGGAGTACCTTTTTCCCTTCAAGATTGCCGAATATTTTCCGCGCAAGCTCAATTGCAGCATAACTTATTGATACAGCATGATCTCCGATACCTGTTTCACTTCTAACACGTTTTGCCACAAAGAAGGTTTTATGCAATAACCTGTTCAAAATAACGCCGGACGTTTTTTTCAAAATGGTTGTCAGGTATGCATCTTTAATCTGTCCAAGAATCTGCGGTTCTCCGACCATCATTGAATCGAGGCTTGATGCAACCCTGAAAATATGGCGGACAGCATCCTTGCCGTCATGCGTATAAAAAGCATCTTCAAATTTAGATATTGGTATTTTTTTGAATTCGGAAATATGAGTTTTTACGGAATTAACAGAGTTGATGGTGTTTGAAGTAGTCAGCAGCACCTCAACACGATTACAGGTTGAAATCAGCATTACTTCGTTAATATCCGGACACTTTTGCAAACCCTCCATAACAGCGACAGCTTCCTCTTTTGAAAAAGAGAGAAGCTCCCTCAATTCTATTGGTGCGGTTTTATGATTTAATCCTAATAAAACTATATCGAGCATTTCTTTAATTAACGGCCCCGTAAAAAGTCCATTTTAAATTAGCGCCCTTCCGGCGGGCTTATTAAGCTGTTGAGCTTCAGGTATAATACATTCAAAACAGGAAACTGTTTGAGCGCATTAGAAATCGTTAAGAAAGAACCTTTAAAAATTTTGTTATTGTTTATTAATGGCCCGTTGAACTCTTACTATTTTTTTCATCCATGGCAAGTTCTTTCTTTACGATATCTTATGCGTGAGTTTTTCATGGTATGAATGTATTATACCTGAAGCGAATAAAGCTAAAGTATTATGAGTTTACAATTTGGTAAATTCACCATGATGTCCATCTAAAAGAAAATTAACCCCAAAAAAAGTAAACAGGAGTGCGGCCAACCCGATAATAGCCATAATCGCTGCTTTCCTTCCGCGCCAGCCTACAGTAAAGCGCCCATGAAGTAAAGCAGCATACAAAAGCCATGTTATGCCGGACCAGACCTCTTTTGGATCCCAGCTCCAGAACTTCCCCCAAACCATTTGAGCATAAACCAGACCTGTTGCGAGACCTATAGTCAACATGGTAAAACCCACAACTATGCAATTATATCCCGCAGTATCAAGCAGCTCCAGCGAAGGCAGACGTCTGAAAAAAAAACCATGTTTCTTGGCCTTAATAGCGTGCTCCTGGGCAAGATACATACAGCCCAATCCTCCCGCCAAAACAAAAAACGCCTCACCGATAAATATCGAAGCTATATGAAAAATAAGCCAGAAATTATTAACAATATTTTTAACCTGAACAGGCTCAGAGGATACCTGAGAAGCAAATATCATAACAATGGCTGCAATGGGTGCAGCATATATGCCCAAAATTCTAAGGTTGAACTTATATTGAAATATTATAAAAACACAGGCTATCGACCATCCGACAATAACAAGGGTTTCATGGAGATTATGAACAGGAATCAGCCCGGATTTTAAAAAACCATAAAAAATAGCCGCTGAATTACACAAAAAACCAGCTATCAGCAAGAAGTATCCAGCTCTATTTAAATAATTTTTCTGCAAGAAAAGATAAGCAAAGTACCCCGCCGTACTCATCAAGTAGAAAAAAATGGTAAATATAATCACAATCTCCATTGATTACACCTTAAGCCAATTTAATTAGTGTCTGAACGAAAACTCAAAACACATGAAATTATAGTCAGTTGATTCTATTCTTATATTAAAGCTTTTTCAATGAATTATGCAACGACTTGCTTTTATGCTTTTGAGCAACCGTTAACTGTGAACCGACAACCGTAAACGATTACTTTAATTAGTCTGCCTTCATTAATTCTTCAAACCTGTATCCTTCGCCAAAAATCTCAAGAAGGAGGGAATTTATTCTTTCCTTATCATTGTTCCTAACCATATCAACAAGTCCTCTATTTATAAGCTGTTCAAAAAGGTGCTTATGCGCTTCCGGTTCGTGTTTTTCGCTTAACGCCTTTTTGCGTATAGCTCCCATTAACTCTAAAAATTCGTCATATTCCTCTCCGAATTCTTTTTCAAGGTCTTGACGCATTTTTTTTGCAAAAGCAGGGCTTTTACCTGTAGTGGAAATAGCAATTACAAGATTACCTCTGTTTACAATTGAAGGAAGAACAAAATTGCAGACCTCAGGTCGGTCAGCTATGTTGCACAATTTACTTTGGTGTTCGGCATCCTTATTTATCTGCCGGTTTAATTCCTCGTTGTCAGTAGCTCCTATAACGAGAAACATACCGTCAATATCAGAGGACTCATAAGGCCTTCTCTTTAACTCTATCATCTTTTTTTCTGCAAGCTCAAGCAGCTCTTCAGCAACGTCAGAACTTACAACTGTAACAACTGCCCCACATTCCAGAAGTGTCATAACCTTCCTTGTGCCCACTGAGCCGCCACCAACCACTAAACATTTACGATTTTGTATGTCAAGATTAACCGGATAATATCTCATGTCTTAACCGTCCATAGGTTCAAAGGTTCAGCCTAACCAAACTTAAGTGTCATAATTTCCAATAATAACTTTAGCTCCTGGTTATTTTTTTTGGAAAGCATGAAAGATAACTAATCTGATAGGATACGTGTTAACGCAATACACTTGTCAATTCGAAGCCGTTCTTCTTGATCTCATTAGATATGAAATCATTATCTCCGCTCAAATAGTCATTATAGGAGAAAAGGATTGGCTGGATATCCAGCCTATACTTGCTTATCAAGGCTATTGCATCGGCCATGACGTCCAGCCGGTTATCATCTGTTACATTTTTAGAAAATATAGCCATATCTATATCGCTGTGTTCTCCTGCACGTCCTTGAGCATGCGAGCCAAATACAAAGGCCTTGTCTACATGGCATATCTTTTCAACGTCAGCGAGGTATCTCAGCAGGATATTGATTATCTCAGTTTTGATTTTAGCCATTTGAATAACTCCTCTGTTCGTTTTAAAATTGATGAGCTTTTTTCTTTGTTTATCATGGCAGAAAGTTTTTTCTTGTAGGCAGGGTATCTCCCTTCTATATAAAATCAGGGTATCTCCCTTCTATATAAAATGTGGTCAACTCTGCAATAAGTTTCAAATGACTGTCGGAAGTACCTAATTCTACAAGACTGTTAAGGTAAACAAGATTATGAGAAAATGGGGCTTCTTTGGAAAACCTTTTCAGAAATATCCATTGCATAATATCCTTTTGTAGTTGGTTAGTTGGAGACGATTTCGTTTTGTGCTCATTAGACACCTCTATTTCCCTGTTTTTACTCGAGGTGAATAGGATCAGAAATTAGGATAGCTTCCTGATCCCTGATCCTAAAAATCAATTGTCATAAGATCTTCCGCAAGTATAAGTTTACCACCATAAGTCTTACGACATTCTTTTTCAATATCTACTTCATCGCATTCAGGATAAAAATGTGTCAGCATTAATTTTTTAACATTTGCCATTGCTGCTATTTTACCTGCAAGAGACGGTGTTAAATGGCCTTTAACCTTTAATTCATCCGGAAGGGCTGATTCACAGATCAACAAATCAGCTTCATTTGCCAACGTAACAAGATTATTACTGAAATCCGTATCACCTGAATACACAACCGATATTCCGTTCCGACTCGTAACCCTGTATGCCAAGCTCTCATCGTTATGTTCAACTGGAATTGATTCAACAGTAAATTCATTAAATCTAATGCTGTCATAATCTTTATTATCAAGTTCAACAATATTTATCAAACCCGGCTCAAGTTCAATCCAGTTGCCATATACCATTTTCAGCCTGTTATAAAACTCTGCAAATCCCCTTCCAGCTATAAATGTTATGGGAGTTTGCCTTTGTTCTTTACCGGAATATTTAGAGGAAAATAAAAATGAGACCAGTTCCCCAGTATGATCCGGATGGAAATGACTGAAAAAAATAAATGAAATATCAAAAATTTTAGTATCAACTTCAAGAAGCCTTCTCATTGTGCCGGGGCCTAAATCAAAAACAAGCTTTTTTCCGCCTGTTTCAATTAATGCGGAGCAAGAACTCCTTTTGAGCGATGGTACACATGTACCTGAACCAAGTATAGTCACAGAAAGTTCAGAATTTTTGACAGCCATCATTTTTCACCGGCTCTCTTGTTTATCTTCTTTATAATCCAGGTTAAAAATTTATCTTCATTCTTATAGTCAACTAAGTCCTTTATGTCGGCAAGTGCAATCTCTGAACGAGCCATACTCTTGTGCCCTCCTGCAGATCCGACACGACCAAAACTCAGCCTTGCCACATTACCGGCATTCCTGCGAAGACCGTCGTTTCTAAAAATAATAATCAGTTTCTTTGCATAAATACCGGAAACAATACTCCAGTTTACCGAATCTATTCTCATGAAAAAATCAGCTATAAGTACGCATATATCCGGGTTCACAACAGAACCGAGATAAACATATATTTTGTTTTTTCGCCTGTGCATGTTCTGAATGGCTCTTCTGAAATATTTCAAAAATTCGAGTTTAAGGTCCGCCTGCTCAATCCTCCTGGCCAGATAAGTATTGATATGGCGGAAAAGAAATTGAAATGCCCGGATATCTTCAATTAAAGTCTGCCTTTCAAAATTGCTTGTATCTGTCTTAATTGCATAAAATAAACCTGTTGCCAGTTTAGCGGCTGGTTTAATTTTGGCCGCTCTCAAATATTCGGTCATGATGGTAGCTGTAGCACCATATTTAGGCCGGATATCAATAAAAGATCCTTTTACATCCGTTTCAGGATGATGATCTATAATGACATCAAAGTTAAACCTGGCAAATACTTCATGATGATCCGGCTGTGAATCGACCATTATAAAACGATTAAAGCTTCCCTCATCTATTTCATCAATATGAACCAGACAGACGTCCAGAAGCCTGATCATTGCCAGATTATCAGGACGTTTGATTATATTGATATTGGATATAGTTATATTTGCAACCTTGCGCCATAACAATCTTTTAACGGCCATTGCACTTGAAATAGAATCAGGATCAGCGTCAATAACGATCAGAATATTATCGTTGCCCGAAAATAGATCATAAAAGCGGCGTAATCTTTCAGACACGGAAAGAGCCATATGAGCACCTCGCAAATTTTCCCTGCCATGAATCCCTTTTCTCCAGGGTATCTTTTATAAGAGCCAGTGTTTCCATTTTATTAAGTGACCATGAGGGCGCCACCAGCTCTTCATAATGTGGGTCACCGGTAAGACGCTGAATTACCATATTCATAGGCATCAGTTCTAAAAAATCACACACAAGATTTACATATTCCTGCTGTTCGAGACATCTGTAATCGCCGGCATTATAAAGTTTTTCAAGCTTAGTTCCTTTAACAACATAAAGAAGATGCAGTTTGATACCATCTATACCCATGCCCGCTATAGTTTTTGCCGTCTCAAGCATTTGCTTTTTATTTTCATTCGGAAGCCCCAGTATAACATGCACACAAATTTTTATGTCTGTATTTCTGGTGACATCGACAATATCTTTGAAACATTTAAAATCATGGCCCCTGTTTATAAAGGCAAGTGTTTCATCATGAACAGACTGGATACCATATTCTATCCAGATCAGATAATTTTTCTCATAGCCCTGCAAAAGTTCCAGAACAGGCTTGTCCACACAGTCGGGTCTTGTACCGATTGACAGTCCAACAACATCATCTACTGCAAGAGCTTCATCATAGAGGCTTTTTAGCTTGCCAAATGGAGCATATGTGTTAGAAAAAGACTGGAAATAAGCAATAAACTTTTTTGCCTTATACCGTTTAGAAAGCGCTTTTTTACCTTTAATTAACTGATCTTTTATTGAAAGCCCTTTTGCATAAGCGCCGGTTCCCGATCCCTTTGAATTACAGTATATGCATCCGCCTGTTGAAATCGTACCATCCCTGTTCGGGCATGAAAGCCCTGCGTCAATGGTAATTTTCTGGACTCTGCATCCGAATATATTCCTGTAATATGTGTTTAAATCAAAATATCTATTATTCATGTCATCTGAATCCGCCACTTGCTTTGATACTAAAACATATATATATTATCAATAGTAATTACTCAGGTGGATAGGTTGAAGGTGCAAGTGAATATATATCAAAAAAAATATGATATCATTGTTATAGGTGCCGGTCATGCAGGATGTGAAGCTGCGCTCTCATCTGCTCGAATGGGTTGCAGTGTTCTTCTTGTTGCCATAGATCTGGATAAGGTTGCGTCAATGCCATGCAGTCCATCAATAGGCGGTATAGCCAAAGGACAGTTAGTAAAAGAAATTGATGCCCTTGGCGGTGAGATGGCAAAAATTACAGATAAAACAGCGATACAATACAGAACGCTGAATACAAAAAAAGGTCCCGCAGTCCATTCTTCCAGAACTCAAAACGACAAAATTCGTTACCATATGGCCATGAAGGCTGTAATAGAAAAACAGCCGAATCTGGACCTCAAGCAGGCTATGATCGAACGTCTTGTTATAGAAAACAACAGCATCGCAGGGGTAGAGGATAATACAGGATTCGGTTATCCGGCCAAAGCGGTAATCCTTGCCGCAGGAACATTTTTAAGCGGTCTTGTCCACATAGGATTTAATTCATTTAAGTCCGGAAGGGCTGGTGAGTTTGCTTCTTATGGGTTACCTGAACATCTTAAACAACTGGGTTTTCAGCTCGGCAGACTAAAGACCGGCACACCTCCAAGGCTAAAAAAATCAAGTATCGATTTTTGTTTCAGTCTCTTTGGCTATCTCAATCTCTTCAGGCTCCTCTTTTGCACTTATTTCGCTGTCTGTTTTATCACCTAATTCAAGCTCTAATTCAACTTCGGTTTCAGCCTGTGTTTCATCAATCTCGGGCTCCAGATCAAGCTCAAGTTCAAGGCCGGATTCTTCAGGCTTTTCTTCGACTTTGGTATTTTCTTCAAAAGCCTCATCCATCGCAAGCTCAATACCTTCTAATTCTTCTTCAGCTTTATACTGTATGCCCGATTCTATTTCCTCATCAGTAATTAGGGCTTCAAGTTCTGTCTCAACTTCACTTGACTTGTCTAATTCCTCAGAGAGTGAAGAAGGGTATGCTAAAAAAACATTTTTACATGTTGAACATCTAACTTTTGAACCTGTTTGTTTCAGAAGGCTTTCATCTATGTTGAAACGTGTATCACATTCATTACATGTAATAATCATAATATGTTCTCACTGGTTTAAGTGGTAGATTGCAGGAAGATTTCTGTAATCTTCGGCATAATCAATCCCATAACCTACAATGAAGCCTTCTTCTATCCTGTGGCACGGGTAAGCAACCTCAATCTCCGTCTCACGGCGTTCATGTTTATCAAGCAGGGCGCAAATCTTGACACTTTTTGGATCAAAAGATTTTAGATAATCAATGAGATATTTTAAAGTTAAACCAGTATCAACTATATCCTCAACAATTAGAACATCTTTATTTTTAATATTGGTTTCAATATCCCTTGTTAAATTTATTTTTCCAGATGAAACAGTATTTGAACCATAGCTGGAAATACCGACAAAATCAATTTTAACCGGAATAGTGATTTTTCGTATTAGATCGGCCATAAATACAAATGCACCTTTTAAAACCCCAATAAGAACCAGTTCGCTGTTTTTATAGTCATGTGATATTTTTTGCGCAACATCAGCAACCATTTTTTCAATATCTTCTTTATTAAGTAAGGGAATTAAGTCAGCCATAATATTCTTTCCTAAAAGTATTTTTTTCAATACTGGCAATAGGTTTAGCTTATTTACCGATGTGAAGATTTGTAAAAAAGCTATAGCCATTAGCTATTAGCTGAATGTGTTATCTGTTTGATTTTTTAACCTAAAGGCTAACTGCTAAAGGCTAATAGCTAAAAAAGTTCAATTTGAGATTTGAATACATTGAAAGTGTTGTCTTGTCAATAAGGAACGGAGACGAAACAACTTCTCCAACTATGCATCACAGCTTCAGGCCAAATCTATGCGCCTACTTGGGGAAGTTATTTCGTCCCCGTTCCTGAATTTGCTTCGTTACAGTCCAGTATCAGCCAATTCTTCAATCAACTTTTTTTGCTTTGCAGTAAGCTTTTTCGGCAGATTGACACTGACAAGCACATAAAGATCGCCTTTTCCTTTGCTCTTCATATAAGGGAGCCCGTGGCCTGAAAGACGCATCATGGTCTTGTGTTTTGTTCCGGGCGGTATTTTAAGGGATAATTCCTTGTGATAAATAGTGGGCACAGCTATGCTTGTTCCAAGCATAGCCTTGCTTATTTTGATCTCTGCGTTTGTATAAAGATCGTATCCTTTAACTGTGAATACCGGATCATCATAAACCTTGGAAAGGATATAAAGATCTCCCGGAGGTCCACCATATGGCCCTTGCTCACCCTTTCCGGCAAGGCGCAGTTTTTTGCCGGTTACCATGCCTTTTGGTATTTTGACTGTTATTTTTTCAGTATGTTCCGCGCGTTTAAATTGTACGGTTTTGCTTGTTCCGGTTGCCACTTCACGGATGGTCAAAGGTAATTCATATACAAAATCTGATCCCTTGATCCCGGTTGGATGCCGCCTTGGCTGATTACCAAACAGGGTTTCACCGCCAAATGAAAAGTTCCTTCTGCCTGGGCAGGAATTTGCCCCTCTGATTCCGAATTCTTTCAAAATATCGGTAAAGTCAAATCCCCTGAAGATGTCTTCCTGCGAATATCTTTGACGGAAACCAGTTGAGCCGAATGAGTCATAATTTTTGCGTTTTTCCTTATCGCTTAAAACAGCGTAAGCTTCACTTATTTTTTTAAATTTAACTTCAGCATCTTTATCACCCCTGGCATGGTCGGGATGGTACTTCATGGCAAGCTTCCGATATGCCTTCTTAATTTCAACGTTGGTAGCATTTTTGTTTACACCAAGTATTTTATAATAATCCGTTTCGGACATTTTAATAT
>Ga0255365_10417_pt1 | contig 10969 bp, 11 predicted proteins | sample ANMaggSeSYBR01J3_FD_182089 | JGI IMG/M metagenome (GOLD analysis project Ga0255365, IMG submission 182089) | Sediment cell enrichment communities from methane seep in Santa Monica Basin, California, United Staets - ANME aggregate JGI... | ecosystem: Environmental > Aquatic > Marine > Cold seeps >... | reverse complement strand
CTGCAAAAAAGCAAAGCTGCTTACCACGCATCCCGAATCAAGTTATGATCTGACAGGGGATAAGACAATCGAAAGTCTTTTCATAATTGATCCGGTGGCTTTCTGGGATAAATCGGATTTTCTCGTGATGGAGATAGTAAAAGAATGATCGAGGCAATTATTTTACAGATAATGCTGAACAATTCAATAAATCATGTATTAGTAAATGTTAACAAATCTTAAAGCCATTATTAAAAATGAAAAAATATATCCATTGAAGAAACTTTCCAATTACGGAAAACTTGCCACACTACTGGTTCTGATTGGGCTTGCACCCAAAGTGACTTTTGCTCAAAATAAAGTCCCGGCTGAAGTATCTGCAGTGATTGGCCTTACCCTTGAAGATGCTCAAAATAAGCTCGAATCAAATGGCTATGAAATAGCCTACTCAAGCATTAAGAGTAAAAAAGAGTATTGGTGGAGTGAATCTCAAAAGGTGTGTATTGACCTGACCTTCCTCAAAGGTAAGGATCATAAGGTCGAGACTGTAACCAAAATAGCCAACGAAGAGTGTGAAAAGGGTCTTGAAGCTGCACGTAAAGTTTGGGAGGGTTACCATGACGGACAGGCCACGCTCAGTTCGCCAGCTGTCGACAAGGAACGGGAGAAGCTTTCAAAACAAGGCTACAAGGTATCTTATTGGATTCACGAGGTATGGACAGTTTGAATTCAGGAGTACTCACTTTTGCTCTTTCTCTTTGGTCCCCCCAAATAGTTTCTTGTGTTGCAAATTTTTAGCAACCTTATCAAATTCTATTAAGGTCTGGTTAAGATTATCCATGGTATAACCAATGGTGTCGGCAAATGCACTATCATATAATAGTTTTTGAATAGCGCCGTTTCCGTTATTAATTGCTTCAGCAGTAATACTTAATTCTGCAGTTGCTTTAGCCAGGTCTTGGGTTGCAACTTCAGTATTAGCCATGATGATGTCTACTTTGACTAAAATGGAATCCATTGCGGTTGTCAGATCACTGCGGTATATAAGCTTCCCAATATCACTGTCGGGATTGTTTAATTGCGCTGATAGTATTTTAAGATTGTTGGTTACAGCGACAAAATTATCGGCTGATTGATCCATTTTTATTGCGATGCTTGAATCATTTAACAAGCGCCCCATATTTCCATCACCTTCATTTACTTTGTCAGTGATATCAACTAAATTGGATACAATGATCATGGTTTTTCTCAGGTCCTGTGTAACTTCATGGAAAATGGCTTCAAAATGAATTGACTCCATGGATTCGAGGTGATCACCTTCCGAGATATGTTCATACTCAGCAGTTCCACTATGGATAACAACCATTTTTGCACCGATCAGAGCTTCAGACTTAATTTCTGCTTTTGAGTCTTTACGTACGAATTTTATCATTTTCCTGTCGATGGCAATGTCCACCAGTACACTGGTATCCGTAACAATACTCAAATCACTTACCGTTCCAATAATAATACCTGAGAATCTCACATGATCTCCTGAGCGAAGCCCCTTCACCGCATTAAAGGAGGTATGAACAGTAACGACTTTTGAAAACATTTTACTGCTGCTGCCAATGATGTAAAATATTGCAATAAATAAAAAAGTGCCAACGAGAATAAACAGACCTAGTCTGATTTTCCTGCCTCTATCGTACTGCATAGTTATTTGAATTAATATTATTTAAAAAACGAGTTGACAAAAGGATCTTCATGATGTTTCATTTCATCAAGGGTTCCACCTGCCTCAAATTTGCCCTCTTTCAGCACCCTTACCTGGTTCGCTGTGATCTCAATACACTTTATGTCATGAGAAATAATCAATGAAGAGGTGTTGTAATCCTCCTGGACTTTTAAAATAAGTTCACTGATCTCTCCGGAAGTCACAGGATCGAGTCCTGTGGTGGGTTCATCATACAGAAGTATGTTAGGTTTTTGAATGAGAGTTCTGGCCAGGCCAATTCTTTTCATCATTCCACCAGAGAGTTCGGATGGCATTTTATCGATAGACTCAATCAGACCGACATTTGATAGGGCCTCTTCAACCAATTCATTGAGTTCAGCTTTAGTCCTTTCCGGGCCCTTTGTATATTTCAGAGGAAATTCAAGGTTATCCCTGACAGACATGGAGTCATACAGTGCACCACCCTGAAATACATAACCAATTTTGATTCTTAATTCGGTTAATTTTTCATCTTTCAGAGCAAGGATATCCTCACCAATTACAATAATACTACCAGCATCAGGCTCAATCAGGCGTACGATACATTTAAATAAAACTGATTTACCAGTACCGGAGTGACCAAGAATTACAATATTCTCTTTCTTCTTTAATTCAAGATTAGCGCCTGTCAGGATATGAAAACTCCCGAAAGACTTCTTCAGACCACTGACTTTCAACATAATATTATTGGTAAAAGTTTGATCCATCTCAAATTAATTAAATATATGTGTCATTTGCACAGCAAGTAAATCAATAACAAATATTGAGATGGATGAAAGGACAACAGCCGAGTTTGCTGCTTCTCCAACGCCTTCAGTTCCTCTTCTTGCAAAATAGCCTTTGTAGGCCCCAATAAGTCCAATGGCAAAACCAAAGAAAAAGGTCTTAATAATTGTAGGAATTAAATCAGCATAATGGATTACATCAAAAGCCTTATGAATAAAGGTCTCCAATGAAAAATTGTATGCAGCACTGGCACTAATATAAGAGCCAAGAATGGAGAATGCATCTGCATATAATACCAGAAGAGGTAACATAATACTTACTCCTATGACCCGGGTAGTAACAACAAAACTGATCGGATTGGTTCCTGAAACTTCCATAGCATCCAGTTGCTCGGTTACCCGCATTGATGCAAGTTCAGCCCCTATTCCAGATCCAACTTTTCCAGCCACAATCAATGCCACAATGACCGGTCCGATCTCTCTGATGATGGAAAGGGAAACCATTCCCGGCAGCATCGATTCAGCTCCGAATTTAGCGAGTGTCGGCCCGGATTGCAGCGTAAGGACTAAACCAAGAATAAAACCGGTAATGGAAATCAGGGGAAGGGTTTTGTATCCAATTCGGTAGCACTGTTTGGAAAGCTCCTGAAAGTTCACACCATGTTTCAGGAAATTGTAAAATATAGTTGAAATGAAAGAACCGATATCACCAATCCCAATCAGAAATTCGGTGATGGTATCTTTAATTCTAGTTCTACCCGCCATATGAACAAATATATCAATAATATTGTTTTTTCTCTGGGAATCGCGAGAATAAATTGTATAATTGCCATGTTTTCAGCAATATGGGCGAATATTTCAATTTTGTTGCTTAATAAATAACTATGCCGGAGAATCTCTTAACCTTTGCATTAACCGTTTTTACAGGGTTTTTTGCCATCATGAATCCCATTGCCAATACTCCAATATTCCTGGGGCTGGTGGGAGATATGAATAAAGCAGAAAAGAAAAGGATCGCAAAGAAAGCTTCAATTACCGCGTTTATTATTGTGTTGGCTTTTATCGTCCTTGGAAAATTCATCTTTGATATGTTTGGAATCACAATCCCTGCATTTAAAATTACCGGCGGTATCCTCATATTTTATGTGGGGTTTGAAATGCTTCAGGCCAAAAAATCACAGCTACATCACCAGGAACACATAGAAACAGATGATGGAATTGCCGTTTCTCCTTTAGCAATCCCCATACTGGCAGGACCTGGTACCATTGTTACGGCAATGAGTAATGTGACAGATGCCAGTCTTATTCAGATCGGGATTGTAATATTCATCTTTGCCTTGATGATCGCTTTAACCTATCTCGCATTTCGCATGAGCGATTTGATTGTAAAAAAGATCGGAAACAATTTAATAACCGTTATTGGTAAAATAATGGGGCTAATTCTGGCAATCATGGGAACCGGAATGACAATAGACGGTATTAAATTAGCATTCAACCTGTAAATAAGTAATCATTAAAATAGTTCACAATCATAAAAGTTCACAATGATAAGACAGACATTATTACTAATCGTAATGACAGCCTCTTTGACAAGCTGTGCTCAAAAAGAGGATGTAAAGAAGAAATTTAATGAGTATCAGTTATCAGCCGAATTACTCACAATAAATCTAAAAGATGCTGATGCCGAGCATTACTTCGACCTGAAAACCACTCTTGTAAACGGAGCTGACACAAAAATCGTCGAATCGACATTTGATCCATCAAAAAATATTGGAGAACGGTGGAATCTTGTATCTGTGAATCAGATCAGCCCCTCAATAAAGGAGATAAAAGAATTTGATAGAACCCATAATACAACACTAGAGGGTGTAAACGGGCAGATAGATGCAAGCTCATGGGACATTGAAAAGGATGATGACGCTTATCTTGTGTTGAGTTTCAGGCATGATAAAAAGTCCCTGCCCAGGAAATTCTCTTTTCTGGGTGACTGTAAAGGATTGGCCTATTACAATAAGAAAACCGAAAGGCTTGAAAAGACTGAGTTTGTGAATGAAAAACCCTTGAAAATCAAGGTTTTCAATGTAACCAGGCTGGATATGGTTGTTCACTACAAATTCCATGACGAAGCGGCTGTCTACTTGATCCATACGGAAGAACTTGACATGGAAGTAAAGCTGCTTGGCCAGCTGGTTTCAATAAAGGAGATCAATGAATACGGAAATTACAGCAAAGCGGAGTGATTAAAAACCATAAAGAGTCAATCTACTCAAAGGATATCCACGTTATATACAATTTATAGGCAAGAGAGAGCAGAATAGCACCCAGAAATAATCCTATAAAACCAAATGCTGAAAACCCTCCAATGGCACCCAGGAAAATCACCAGCATGGGCACATCGGATCCTTTACCCATAATAATGGGTTTCAGAACATTATCAAGTGCCCCCATGGCAAGAAAATAGATAGTCCAAAGTACAGCCGGTAAGGGTTCCATGAAAGCAAAGAGGTGAATAATCAGAAATACATTGAACAGAATCACAGGGATTTGTGCTATGGACATAATGAGAATCACAATGATCCAGATAGCTGCCAGGGGTATGTCGGCCAGGATCAACCCAACTCCCATGAGTGTGGACTGAATAACCGCTACACCAAGTACACCGGCTGCCACATTCCGGATGGTAACCAGGGTCACATGCATGAACTCTTCCCCCCTCTCTCCGGCAATCTTATGAAAGATTTTTCTTCCCGCAACTGATCCGTTTTCAAAGAACATCAAAAAAATACCTGCAATAATGATTGAAACAGCAAACTGAAGAACGCCCAACCCGGTATTGGCCAATGCCTCAAGGATGCGTTCGCCCCAAACTGTAATATGTGGCATGAATCCTTTCAACGATTCGCCCATGTTCTCAGTCATACCAAGCCATTTCTCGTACAGCCAGGGACCTATTATCGGCCAGTCGGCCACAGATTCTGATGGAGACGGTATTTTTGGTGCTGGTATGGCCAAATTTCCTATCATGAGGTCTCCCGAAAGAAATTTAACTCCTTCCACCAGTTGATTCACCAGCCAGATGCTGGGAAATACAAGCATCGAAAGAACAACAACCATAACCACAATGGAGGCAAGCTTATTTCTCTTCCCAACCCATTGATACAGTTTATGAAAAACAGGAAAAAGGATGATTGAAATTACCAGCCCCCATAGCAGAATACCGAGAAAAGGTTTTAGGATCTTGAAACATAAAAAAATAATGAGAAACAATGTGCCTAACTTCAGGATCAAATCGATGGCAATGTTCATATAATTCTTACTGCCATTTTCCGGTGATTTCAACTTGCTGACCATAATGAAGATGTGTATATTTATCCATGTAAATTGAAGAATAAAATATGAATATATCAAGAAGTGCCCAATTCTCAAGTGAAAATCGGAATCTATTTTATAGATTGCATTTTACTTTTTGTAAAAAAGAGGAACTCCTGCAACGGCCTTTGTATCTACTTTTTGCAATTATATATTAATTTACTTCAAATGGAGACTCATGGAGAATGACAACGATAAAATAAAACTCATTGGAGCTGTTGCTGTGGGTGCCATTGGTGGTTTACTGCTGGGTAGCTACATATGGGGCACGCACAATAATGCCCTTTCAAATCATCTCTCCACCCTTAGCAATATCCTGAAAGAGATAGAGGAGATGAAAACCGATGAATCGGAAGATTTGAAGGAGAGAATTAATAATATTTTGAACACCATAGAATCAGGTTATGTCAAAACTGAAAAATAATTTGGAGGGTATCTCCAAGGATACAGAAACCGTCATAAAGGATTACATTAAATTGCTGATGATAAAGCAGACTGAAAAACTGGCCCTGTTTTTTGGGATCCTCGCCTCCGTTTTCATCATCTCAACACTGCTCCTGATCGTTATTATCATTTGCTCTCTGGCTTTAGCCGGGTACATTAATAAACTAATGGAATCCGAATATTGGGGTTTCTGGATTGTGGCTGGTTTTTACTTCATAATAATCGCATTCCTCATCTTAAAGACTTTAAAATCAAAAACACCTCTGCTCACCAACCTGTTTGTAAAGCTTATTGTATTTGTCCTGAATATTGATGTGAAACAGACCAAAACCCTTAAAGGGCTCAAGCTGGAGAAAGAGATGGTGAATGAAAAACTGGATTCGGGCAAGGAGAAAATAAAAACAGATGTCCAATTGCTCAGGTATAGTTTTATGGAAGGCCTTCTGAAAGAGTTCCTGGGCTTGTTCAGCAGGAATAAGAAAACAACCAAAGCTGAATCTGATCCTCCTGCATCTACTATAAAAGATGGAGAGAATGAGACGGATTCACCTATTCGGGAGGAAAATGGAGGCCGATAACACACCTGCGGCATCATTACCCAAATCCGCTCACTGACCACCTCACTGTTGAAAGCAGTGAGTGCAATATAACCCTTGTTTAAGTTGTTGATATCGAAGGGAAACGAATACTGCACAACGATTTCAAGTCACCTCATCAAACTGTGATATTTGGATTTGAAGATAACTCCGCGGATGTATCGGAACACAGCTGGGAGGCCCTGGGTGTACACTTAACTATGTATGATACAATTTGTTCAAATTAGGATGTTATTTCGTCTGATGAGGTTTGACCTTAGTCTCATCCGATCTGATGTGCAGGTCCGTCTGCGGAAAAGGGATTTCGATACCAGCCTTATGAAGAGCTTTGTTGATCGCTCCATTCAGATCGCTTTCAACAGGAAGCCGATTGTCAATATTGGTCCATGCCCGTAACTTGAATTCGAGGGCACTATCACCAAACCTGGTGAAATAGGCGGTGGGAGATGGCTTCTTGTCCACCAACACGTGGTTCATTGCCACCTCCTGTAATATTTCAATCACCTGATCGGTATCCGTTCCATAAGCTACCCCCACATTGATCGACAACCTGCGGCTTGAATCTGAAAGGGTCCAGTTGATCATCTCATTGGAGATGAGATTGCCATTGGGTACGATCACCTCTGCACCCTCAAAACTCTTCACATTGCTTGACCTCAGACCAATGGACCTGACCACACCTAGCAGCTCCCCGACTTGTACCACATCCCCTACCTTGATGGGTCGCTCCACTGCCAAAATCAATCCCGACACTATGTTGTTGAAGATATTCTGCAGTCCAAAACCGATCCCCACCGAAAAGGCCCCCAGAATAATCGATAAATTGGTAAGTTTGATGCCAGCTGCAACTGCAGCAAGAAAGAATCCGCTGGAAACTAGAATAATTTGCACAAACATGACAACTGTACTGGGAACACCTTTGGCTGTTTTTACCCGTGGAAATACATCTTTCTCCAGGATATGCCGAATACCCTTGGTTACAGCGATAGATAACCAGATCACAAAAATGAAAATCAGGATATTACCAACGGTAATTTCCGCAGCGCCTATGGCAATCGAGTCGGTGAACAATCTCTCTCCCCATTCAAAAACATCATCTTTGATCTGCAATATATTAAGTGCAATGATAAAGAAGAGACCCCAGAGCAATAGGTTTGCCAGAACCACCGTCTTCTTGTATATGTACTTAAAGTCACTCATTATCACATTCACTCTTTGCATGCTCCTACTGGCCAGAAACAGATAGATCAGGGTGCCGGCTACTGTTGTGGCGACCTCGACTCCCACAGCCAGCAAAGCAATCTGGATGGGAACAATAGTGAAAAACTCAGCCAGACGGAATGCTCCCTTCAGGTTTGCAACTACTGAGACTATAAGAAGGATAGAAAATATCAGTAACATGGCCCTTAAAATCCCATACATTAATTTCTTATTGTACTCATCCCAAAGGGGTCGTTTTATATACATCCAGAGAAACAGTGAGAGGCCCGAAAGGGAAAAAATCATCAAAATCATCCTCAGTAATCTATCAGGATCAAAAGTTAGCTCATAAAAGAAAGTTAATCCACACAAAATGAAGAGCAACAGGATCCAGTTGCGAACCTGCATACCAAAGATCCGAATGACTATGATTAACATGGGGATCATCATGATCATCAGGTTCAATGACCTGAATGTATGAGGAAGATGAGGCAAAGTGAAACGGATCAGCAATCCGACAATGAAAAATACTGTCACAACAGGCGAATGGATCAGGGTTTTTTGTATATCAGATAGTTTGAACTGTTTTTCTGAGATTAACCGGGAATAGTTTTTACTGAACCATATGGCAAAAACCAGAAAAACAACCAGGAAGAGCGCAACCAACTCCATCTGTCTCCTGTACTTCGAAATTAAAATCTCCTTGTCTGTTTTGAATGATTTTTGTATCTGCAGAATATGCTTTTGAACCAGTGCTGTATCACCGGGAGCGGACATACATTTAATCAAACCAGATAATTCCCTGCTGAATAGCTGTTCTCCGATAGAAGTTCTCCGGTTCTGGACAATGCCCTGTAGTTGCTCCAGAGCATCCATTTTGTCGGATATTCTGTCCTCCTGCATCAGTATTCTTGAAAGATCCTCCTGAAGCAGACTTTTGACAGAATCCAACCGGTGGGTGATTCTGTTGATGCGAATCAATCTATCCTCAGGAATTCCCTCTTCATGGTCACTTTCAAGAGTTATTATCCATTTTTCTTTATTGGCATCCAACATCTTGGTTGTCGCACTTATCCCTCCGGTCTTATCTGATAACATGTTCAGTAATTGCTCCAGTTCTCCGTGATAGAATCCGGCCCTCTGAGCCATAAATTCAAGCTCTCTGATGCTCACGCCCTTTACTGCAATTACAATTGTATCATCCATGAACTGACTTATGGTTGAGAAAAGTGTATCCACCTCTCCCATAAAGCCGCTTATGACTTCTTCACTAAAGTGTTTCTTTCCCGACTCGGTGATCAGGCTGTTTGATTCATTAAAGGCTTTGGAAATCTCTGTTGTCTCAAAAGAGTGCTTCTGGATGGTGTCGGTTTGCTCTTGGGGTGTCTCTTCCTGTTCCTCCTGGGGAAGAATACCCTGGCCTAAAAGGGTAAAAGAGAAGCTTATGAACAGAGCAATAGATGGCAATAGCTGGAGTGACCTGAGTTTCATTGGTATAGTTTTGTGATCTGTTTTAGAAAAAATTACGAGTTTGATGGAAGTCTTTGGTTTACCTATTCCTGAATATAACCAATAGAATTCCTGATGGTTCAAAATATTAGTTATGTTGAATCTCTAACAGGGATATTTTTTCTGTTCAATCATGTCAGGATGGCGCCAGATGGACCCATCAGAGCGATATTGTAATTCTGCTTAGGCCACAAACATCCTTGAAAACCGAAAATAAGATACAAATCAAACCTTTCGTTCAGGCTGGTGAACTGGGTTACTATGAGCCATCAGAAAGCGGCCTCAGTATCTCATGGGGGCATTTTGGCAATACATTATATGAGAAAGATGAATATACAGAGTGGACAAAAGGTGCTTATCTATGGAGCTTCAGGAGTAATAGGAACAATGGCGGTTCAATTTGCTAAATCTCTTGGTGCAGAAGTTACCAGCGTGTGTGGTCCCTCTAATGTTGAATTGGTAAAATCATTAGGAACCGATAAAGTAATTGATTATACAGTCGATGACTCTATAAACAAGCTGGAAGTGTATGATTATATTTTAGATGCAGCCGGAAAAAACAAAAAATCAAATCTAAAAAAGCTTTTAAGGAGAATGGAAAATACATATCAGTAGATGATGGACTTCTCGAGTTGCGTTCCGAATATCTTAAACAACTCACAGAACTATGCGAAGCCGGAAAAATTAAAGCAGTCACAGACAGCACCTATCCCTTGGAGCAAATAGTTGAAGCCCACGGGTATGTGGACCAAAAACACAAAAAAGGAAATGTAGTTATAACTGTGTAGTGTAGTTATAAACGGATTTGTTTTGTAGGTGCCACATAATCAACAATTTCCAATAAAGCCTTCACCAATTCCAGGTTAGATATTTCAAACCTCTTGTCTACTAAAAGGAACCTTGCACGAAAGTGCAGGGTTTTTTTATTTCAGGGCGTTAAGCTTGCTTATAAGCCCTGGGGTAAAAAAGGCCTGAAGGAGCGTAGTGACTCAAGGTTTCTATTAGTAAAGCATCCCCAAATGGACTCGCGAGGCCTTTGGCCGAGCAACACTACCCCCGCTACTAGAAACCCCCTTAACACGCTGATGTTAAGGGGGTTAACTGCTTTTAGCAGGAAAATGCTGTGTAAATTGCATTCAAATCAAATAAGCATCAAATAAGTATTCGCTTGATTACCTGCGCATTACTCACTAATATGTGATTCATGAGGTATAGTTATCAAATAAACTATGCCCAAAAAGGAATATACTTCGCATATTTTCTTGATTTACTTTCCGGATCATCTTCTTTGATTAACTCTGTTGTCAATGTATCTCTAATGATCCTTGATGCGACCAAATTGAAACAATACTCATAATCATTCCTTGATCCTGCCGAGTCCAACTAATGAT
>Ga0255365_10415_pt1 | contig 10975 bp, 7 predicted proteins | sample ANMaggSeSYBR01J3_FD_182089 | JGI IMG/M metagenome (GOLD analysis project Ga0255365, IMG submission 182089) | Sediment cell enrichment communities from methane seep in Santa Monica Basin, California, United Staets - ANME aggregate JGI... | ecosystem: Environmental > Aquatic > Marine > Cold seeps >... | reverse complement strand
AGTTCTGAATCCATTTATATCCCTCAAAAGAGAGAATTACATTTAAACTATTTAAATATTGTCAATTGATCAGGGACACGACCCCGGAGTGGAATGTGATTTTTTAATAAAAGAAGGAATGCACCTGACCAACGCAATACAGGTGACAGAATCAATTGCAAACCCGGAAACTCAAAAAAGAGAGATCAACGGTCTGGTAGATGCAGCTCAACAATATGGACTTAAAGATGGTTTGATACTGACCGATAATGAATATAATGATATGATACAGGACGGGATATGCATACATGTGCGCCCAATATGGTTCTGGATGCTAAGTGTGTGATGCCTATGTTATTATGAATCATTAGTATTGTGCGCCCGGCTACCTATGAATAGCTGACAGATGAGGACGGCATACCTGCCAGTTACAGGCAAGATGTACGAGGAACTGGCAGCCAATGAAGTGGGGCTGAATATTTCAGGTTGTTCATATGCGAACCCGGCAGGCAAGAGCAGCCAGCCCCAGAAGGGCAAGAACGACTTTGGCAGGATCGGCTATAATGGACCCTGCCCGCCGCCGGGCAAGGCACACAGGTATTTCTTCAAGGTATACCCTGGATACTGCACTCAGCTTAAAGAGCGGTGGAACCAAATCCCAGCTTGAGGCCGCCATGCCAGGGGTCATTCTTTTACGATTGTGTTCTTCGGGGCTTTGTTGGTCTTGTATTTATTTATATGGAATTATTAATATAATTACATAGTTATATTGAAATATTATCACAATATTTATAAACTATGAGTTTTAAAAATTTGTTAAATATTCTGAAAATATATTGAACGAAAATGTCGGGATGATTTCAGGATTTACGCAATTTCATTATTCAAATTGCAGTGTGGGATGAAAGATGAAAAATAAGCGCCGTTGTAGTGTAAACTATATTCTTACAAAGAATGTAAGAAGTAGTGGGAATAGCATAATTCACATCTGGATATCGATACTGTTGACTGGCATTTGTAGGACATCGGCGGGCACGGCGGTGCTTTGGGTGAATGACTAAAAAGTTGGATGCGAAAAAATCTGGAGATTGGAGTTATTATGAAATATTTGAGAATCGGACTTGTCCTTCTTATATTGGCCGTTCTTGTGCTTGCCACATCAGCTTGCATTACGAAATCCCCAACTCAGGAGATCGAGGATGAAAACATTGTTAACAGCAGTGGCAATGATACAGGTGACCAGGCTGCGGATCTTAACGATACCACTAATAGATCGGCAGGTCCGGTTTCAATTCCACTTGAAAAACCACCATTTATTGATTAAGGAGAAAACAAATATGATGATGAGAAGTAAAATAATTGTATCGATTGCATTTCTTTGCATGTTTTTTCTTACGGGAAGTGCGAGTGCGGCAGTTGATTTTCCGGCAGATGAAGCAGGGATTTCTGCTTATGTAAAAGCATCGTCGAGCATTGATCTCAATAATGCCAAATCAGCATTTGCATCCATTGAGAGAGAGACAGCGGATTATATTATCGGGACTGTTGCGCTGGCTAAACATACAGAAGAACAGTATCCACATGTATATGTGAGCACAGACGGCTGGGTTGTTGCTTATTATCCAAAAGATAGAGAATCGAGTTGGATATTACCATGGGCTGATTATGTTAACGGACCGCTATCATCTACATGTTTGAGCAAAGCATTGGGTATTGTTGCTACTGCTGTCGGAGGTACTACTGATGATATTAAATATTACGATTTTAGATATCCAGATGCATCTAAGATGATGATTATTCTTGAGTCTAAATCTGCAGGAACTGATGACTTTTATGTGACAATACCTACGACATTTACAGTGTATGCTGTGGATTGGTCGCACTACAATATTGATACAAGTACTTATGATGACCATAGTAAAATGTATCTTAACGATATTCAAAAAAGTAGCATAGATGGATCTACCAGTGCAAAATATGGTTCTTTTTTAGGAGAGTTCAGCAATGGTATGGAGCATAAACTCACCATAGTGGTTGCTTCCTCAGCCACCGGTCGTATAGGTTTGGTGTTGGAGTATGCAGAATGAACTTCTGATTCTCCTCATAGTTATAATATCAGGATTTTCACAATTAGCTTTAGCTGAAGAAATAAATGTAACAGATGCTGATTACGTAGGGAACCTTACACTCCACAATAACACAAATGTTAGTCATCTGATTGGCGAACCAAATGTGATGGTGGTGAAATACGCGGATGTTATTTCATATGAACCATTGGAAGATGCTAATTCTGTAAGTCATCTGATTGGTGAACCGGGTGTAATGGTGGTGAAATACGCGGATGTTATTTCTTATAAACCATTGGAAGATGCTACTTCTGTTGGTCATCTAATTGGCGAACCAGGTATAATGGTGGTGAAATATGCTGATGTTATTTCCTATGAACCATTGGAAGATGCTATTTCTGTAAGTCATCTGATTGGCGAACCGGGTGTAATGGTGGTGAAATACGCAGATGCTATATCCTACAAACTGCTGGATAACCCTGCAAGTATTGGTAAAAGGGAACTTGAAATAGGTATAACCTACCCGCAACACGGTGATCTGATCTTAAATTCGCCAGTAAATGTTAATGGCACGGCATATTCGCCAAATGAAATTAGCAGTGTGACTGTGAACGGCATACCTGCAATTGGTACTACCTCATGGAACGCAACTGTTCCATTGAGTTTTGGAATAAATACAATCACTGTGAACGTTTCTACTAATACCACGTATAGCGCAGAAAAATCAATCCAGGTATTTCACTATAGCGGTTTCTTCGGTGATTTCAATGGTAACGGCATACTTGACAGCGGCGATGTGACTATCCTGATGAGAAAGGTCGTAGGATTAGAGTGACATGAAGACAGCTTTCATCCTTTTTTTCCTCTTATTTGCATTACCTTTAGCATCGGCTCAGACAATGAGTATTGGAGACTATTCCACTGCAATTGATTCGGAAGTTACTGTACTCATCAATATCAGTGACGCAGAATCTGTGGCAGGTGGAATGGTAAATATATCCTTTGATCCTTCCATTGTCTCAGTTGAACATGTTGGTGCAGGTGATTTTGGCGATCCTGTAGCTAATATTAACAATATTAGTGGCTGGGTCAAGCTGGTGGCAGCAAGGGCTGACAATGTGAACAAGAACCAGGCTGTCCTAGCAAATATTGTTTTTAATGGAAGCTCAAATGGGACTTCTGCTCTTACAATTGAATATGCAAGTCTTAACAATGAATCCGGGGCACTTATAACGCCTTTGACATCTAATGGAAAAATTGCAGTTTCGTTGTCATTAGTTGATACATTACCTCCATCTTCAATTCGTGATCTGGTATCAAATAGTGGTAGTTCATGGATTAACTGGACTTGGACAAATCCTTCTGATTCAGACTTTAATCATACAATGGTTTATCTAGACGGGAAATTCGTGGACAATACCAGTGATCTATATTTTAATGCTACTAATCTGATACAAGGTACCTTACACACTATCGGCACTCGTACAGTAGATTTGAGCGGCAATGTGAACGAAACATGGGTGAATGATACAGCTATGACGACGGGCGAACTGCCCGGCGGTCTTAGCATCAAGATATCAAAACCCACCAGCTATTCGTTTTATCCAGTGGGAGAGACAGTTGAATTCAATGCAGCAGTTACGGACCTGAATGGAAATCCTGTTACCTCCGGGATATCAGCTTACGCAGATATTTCAGGACCGGATAGCACTTCAAGATGTGTTATCCTGTCCGAAGATGCGGGCAACTTTGTTGGCGAATATACTGTTAAAGGAGAAGATGCACGCGGTATCTGGACAGTGAACATAAACGCATTTAATGCGACCAGCAGCGGTCAGGCATCTCTTAAGCTGTTCTTCATCGGTGCTTATTTCATTCAGCCCTACACTGATTCGCGCTCATATCTCCTGGGCGAGACTGCAAACTTCACAGCTAAGGTCGTGAAACCTGTAGGCTCATCTCAACCTCTTACTGACCAGAACCTGAGTCTGAACCTTTCGGTGTATCTATTCAACACCACAACACTGGTGTCCGGACCGGTTGAGATGGTATTTGACAATACTACTGGGAAATTCCATGGTGATGTTAACACTGGTCTACTCGGATCCGGCTTATTCTCTGTTGTATTCAGCGGCAACGATACCGATGGCAATATTGAGACCGAAAGTTTGACAATTGGTGTATCAGAAGACTTTAACATAATTGTTGGTACGGATAAGACGTGCTATGACCGGAACGAGCCTGTTAATATTCATGGATCAATGGAATTTATTGACGGAAGTCCTCTTTCGAGTACCGATGTAAATCTCTGGATATCTCTCAAAGGTTTCATGAGATCGTACACTGCTACCACAAATGAAACCGGTGGATTCAATTATACATTCCAGCCCTTCGCTGCTGAGGCCGGAAACTATACAATAACATCCACAGCCATAAATCTGGGACTTCAAAGAACGGCTGAAAGTCACTTCACAATTCACGGGCTATATCTGGCTCCACCGTCCGGAACATTGAAGATGGTCGAAAATTCGACTCAGGACATCGATTTTATACTTTACAATCTCGGAGAAACGACACTGACTGGCATCACTGCAGCCGTAAACGATCTTGATATGTCCGATAACGTCGATGCAACTATCATAACCACTATCCCGAATGAACTCCACCCGTCTGAAAACGTATACATAACCCTGAATGTTAGCGCGGGTACACCAGTTCCGGAGAATGCAGCATTCTTTATCACTGTTTCAACCGACCAGATGTCAGATGAAACCAGTGAACTGGATGTCAATCTGTTCTCGCCAAACCCTGTTGTTGTCCTTGAACCTGATAACATTGCAGTCGGCCTGAATCAAAATCAAACTGCCCTTAAAACAGTTACCATCTCAAACACCGGATATGGAGTCCTGCGTAATCTCACACTTACACAGCCAGGTTATAACTGGATGAGAATTACCTCAAATACCACAGTCGGTGATCTGAAACCCGGTGAAAACACTTCGTTTGATATTCACATTCACTCCTACAATGTAAGTCTTGGGACATATCATGATACGGTCAGTATAACCAGTGATAACCACGAGAGCATGGTAGTTGATCTGAGCGCCTCTATCACTGATCAAACATATGGAAGTCTGCTGTTTTATGTTGAAAATGAACTCGGTCAAAACATCAGCGGAGCCAGCATCTCGCTGATAGACGATACATTATACCAGGAATATACGGTAATTACCAATTCCACCGGATATGCATTGATCAATGATCTTCCAACTGGCAGGTACATCTATGAGGTCAGCTCTTCCAGTGACAATACGTTATCTCAATTGAATTCGGTAGTAGTTGAACCAATGGAACAACCCAGGAGAGTTAACGTTACCATGCAACTCTCGTTCATCGATTTTGAATGGGACGTCATACCCTCGACCATAGATGACTGGTATCAGATAGTTCTCAACATGACCTTTGAGACTGACGCCCCGGTTCCGATTATTGTGGCTTTCCCACCATATCTCGAATATGATATGGATCCGGGAGATGTCCGAAGCGGAACATTGACCGTAGCCAATTTGGGTATTGTGTCTCTCTTCGATGTCTCGATTACTTCAAATATCAATAGTAATGTGCAGTTCACTCCAATCGTGTCCCATATCGAAGAACTGAAACCAAAGAGCAGCGTACAGATTCCATACACAATAGAACTGGCAGACGACGCCAGTTCCTGCAATGGATTCACTGGTAGAATAAATATAAATGGGAAATACATACATTTCATTGGTGGCGAAGGTGTTGCCAGTTATACAGGAACAACCGTTCCGCTGATCATCAAAACACCACCCTGCGAACAGCCGGATGTTGGTGCCGGAACCATAATCGGCATGGTCACAGACACTAGCGATGGCAGCCCGATAGATGGGGCAAGGGTTGTTGCAGGTCGTTATTCCACGTATACAGATGGTTCTGGCAGCTACACACTAACAAATGTCAGATCCGGTACATACAGGATCACCACATACAAGGATGGATATTATCTAAATTCCACGACAGTGCGTGTGACCAAAGATACTACAATACCCATTAACTTGCAGCTAACACCGATTACAACTGGTGGCATAACCGGCATAGTCACAGACACCAGCGATGGCAGCCCGATAGATGGGGCACGGGTGGCTGCAGGTGGACATTCAGATGCTACTGATAACTCTGGCAGTTACACCCTATCAGGTGTACTCACGGGCACACACACCATTACAGCATCCAAAAGAGGATATTACACGAGTTCAACAACGGTAATGGTTACAAAGGATAATGCAGCAGTGGTTAACCTCCAGTTGACACCAATACCTGAGGTTCCCACTGGATCTATCAGTGGGATGGTTACTGACGATACTGGTGATCCGCTTTCCCTTGCTCTGGTGGTTACAAATGGTGGTTTTGACTTCACTGACATATCTGGCAGTTATACAATCACTGGCGTGCCAGTGGGACGCAATCGAGTGAGAGCCTCAAAGATGGGGTATTATTCCGCCTCAAAGACCGTGCAGGTCGATGACGATCGTACAACGATAGTAAACCTCCAGCTAAAGAAGATCATCATACCACCAATCCCATTTCCAGATTGTGAATGCATTGATGGAACACCTCCTGTCATCTGGGTCTATAAAGGACCCGATTTAGGATGGCTCACTCCCCCGCCTACAACACCCAGCAAGATGTTTATTGAAAATTGTAACGATGAAGGTACCATTGAATTTAGCGATGCATGGGGCGCTACCATTAGTCTCAATTCACTATGGCTACCCTCACTTGAGGTAAATTTAGGTACTATTATATCGTCTGTCCTTAATATTCTGGAAGGTGATATATGGCATGGCGAGTTTATTCCAAAGCAGATAGACCCAAATGAAGAAACAATGCTTGACGTGGAGAATATGGGTAGATTTTACTCAGATATGGAAAGTTTTGGCATTACACTTCCCATACCAGATATCTTTGGCGGTGCGCTTGCGTTTGTGTACGGGCCATATCCCCATGAACCGAACAGTGATTGCTTGGAGCTTATACCTCTTGGCGGTGTGGAAATCAAAGAGGCTGCCATCAACATAGTCTTCCCACCATGGCCAGATTGGCCAGATTGGATATGGGTTGACCCATACCATCCAGGACCTGCATGGGAACCACCCGTATTCACCGAAACGATACACGAAATCGTACAACTTTCGATCTCTCAGAATGCTACTATGGAGCGGGATGCTTTCTGGGCAGGCCTTGGTATTCGCAACCGGATGCCGGATACGAATATAGACAATGTAGGGGTCAGTTTACACATCTCCGATGAAAACGGGTCTGCAAACGATAAGTTCTTTATCAGAGCTCCACGCCTTGAAGACATCAGTGATATCGACGGATCTGGCACTATATCTCCGCTTCAGCTTGCGAAAGCCCAGTGGCTCATCATCCCAAAACCGGGTGCAGGTGGTGTGAGCGGTCAGACCTATAACATCTCAGCAGACATCACATACAGCGTCGATGGAAACAACTTCCGGGTTAAAACCGAAGATGTAGAGATACTGGTCAACCCACAACCTCAGCTGATCCTTGATTATTATCTCCCATCAGATGTAATCGGCAATAAACCATTCAAACTGGCAGTAATGGCAACAAACGATGGCTACGGCACTGCAAGGAACTTCTCAATCGAGACCGCCCAGCCAGTCATTTACAATCCATCAGGTCTTATGATCGACTTTGAAATCATTCGGAGCGCCCTTCAAGGAGAGGGTAGAAGCGATTCTCTGAAGATAAACTTTGGCGACCTGAGTCCGGGCGAGAGCAAGCTTGCGTGGTGGGAAATGGTTGTCAGCATGGATGGGACATTTACCGAGTTCACAGGAGAATATACTCACAGCAGCGAGCTTGGCGGCATGGAGACTTCACTGATAAAGGAACTCAACGCGAATATAATCCACAGGGAGATTGAGACCGGAGCTGTTAACTATAGCTTCCTCGTGACGCCGAAAGACGATGAAACATATTATCTGCTTCTTGACTCGGACAGTGGAGGCTCCACACCGGTATCGATTGCGAACTATACGGTTGTCAGCGGTCCGACACCGGGCAATCCAAACATGGATATAACTATCGAGGATCTGACCGGGCAATGGGTGATTGTTTCAATTGAAGATCCGTATGACAATAAGGTGCCGATTTTGAAGGTTATCAGGGACAGTGATGGTTCAGAGATTCCTTTCTATAACTACTGGATGCGAGATGGAAGAATACTGATAGTTGACCATTATATCGAAGGGTTTGATGGTAAGTACACGGTAAAGTTTCTGTTAAATCCACTTGATGATAGAGGTTTATGCATAGGGCAAAAATACACTACCATACATTTTGAATCAAATATGGCCAATGCAATATGGGGTTGCAATAAAGCATTTGCGGTTGAATTTATTGATTTAATAGACCTTACAGGAGTACCATCAATAATATTAAAAGGCACAAAAATCACTGACAGTTTGTGTAATATAGCTACTAGATTAGATCAAGGTCAATATGTTGGTGGTGTTGTAAAGGCTATAACATCTTCAGCTAAGCTCATAATAGATGGTGGAGGTGTTGCATCACACATCCTTAATGTGGTTGCCCCTGGATCAGGGATTATAACTGAAACAGCAAGTGATGTTATTCAATTGACTATTGCTGCGGTACAATGTCTTTATGATCTATTAGCTGCTTTTTCTCATGAATATTTAGACATTACCATCTTAAGTCCTGCTAATATTCATTTATATGATTCATCTGGGAATCATGTTGGTTTAAATGATTCAAATATGATTGAATTAGAAATTCCGAATAGCATATATTATAGAGACCAACAAAACCACACCCATATTAGTATTTTTGAACCAGAAAACTTAAATTATACATTAATAACTGAAGCTACAGATTTAGGCAATTTTAGTTTAATTATTTCGCATAAAATGAATGGTCGTATTAAGACGTTTGAATATAGAGATGTACAACAGCCTACACTTCAAACAACATCAATAGTAGATATAAATAATAAATCTGAATATAATTTAAATGTAGATTTAAATGGCGATGATATTATTGATGTTATTAAAATTCCAGATTTAATAAAAACTAATTTTGTACCTAATGCTTCAATTGAATATCCATTAAATGGAATGGTATTTTCAAAAGGCAGCATAATAACTCTAAATGGAGCAGGTACCGATCTTGAGGATGGAACATTAAATGATACATCACTACATTGGGTAATAGATGGATGTTTTTCATGTAGTAACTTGACAGGACCATCTATTACCTTAAATACTGAAAATATGAGTGTGGGGAACCATTCCATTGTGTTAAAGGTTTTCGATGATGATGGTGCAATTGATGCTGATATAATTGGAATAACAATATTATTTGATAATACCCCTCCTACTTATATAACTAATTTAGAATCTAAATCAAGCATCACCTGGCTCAACTTCACCTGGACCAACCCACCAGACCCAGACTTCAACCATACCGAACTCTACCTCAACGGCACATTCATAACCAACATCCCGGCGCCGCAGAATTACTACAATGCCACAGGACTGCTCCCGGATACGTCCTACGAACTCAGCACACGCACCGTAGATATCAATGGAAATATAAACCTTACATGGGTCAACGACACTGCGTCAACACTACCAGCATCAGGTACAACTCTTAATCTATACACTGGCTGGAACCTGATATCTCTGCCCTTGATGCCGGAAGACACCAGTATAACTTCATTGCTGTCTTCAATCAACGGCAATTACAGTATTGTCTGGGAATATAGTGCCAGCGATACAGCTGATCACTGGAAGAAGTACGATCCTGCAACACCCTTCGGAAACGACCTGACAACTATGGAACCTGGAAAAGGATACTGGATAATGATGACCTCTGATGATACACTTAATATCAGTGGAACTGTGCCAGCATCCACTAATATTGAATTATGGGGTGGTTGGAACTTAATAGGGTACAATTCGCTAAATCCACAGACAATAACTGATGCCCTATCTTCAATCAATGGAAATTACAGTATCATTTGGGCATATAATGCAAGCGATTCGACTGACCACTGGAAGAAATATGATCCTAATACACCTTTCGGGAACGATCTGGCAAATATGGAACCTGGAAATGGGTACTGGATCATGATGACCACTGATGATATTTATGTGGTGGTGTGTGAAGACTGAATTCTACTGATTACATCAAGGAACTCGAAGAAACCACCATAGAAATAATCACTGAAAGAGACGGGGCTCTCAAAAAAATTCATGAACTTAAACAAGAAAACGACGAACTAAAAAATAAATTGCATTTTTACTAAACTCCCAAATGACCGATAGGTCTCTACACTTGCCGTAATTTGCTTTATTCATTAATCTCCCTCCTCATTTAAAATTCTTATGTATTCTTCCACCAGAGACTTTCCCATTCCCAATATCTGGGCAATCTCCTCATTTTTCATCGTTCTGTTCAACTTTTCCACCTTCTTATATGCCTTAATATACCTGTCACATGCTTGTTCTGTATGATTCGCCATCCTTGCAATTTCCGGCGTCTGATATCCTTTCCTGTACAACTCAAGAATAATTTTCTTATGAGTCATCGCCCTCCCGATATCATGAATAATTCCACGAGTGGGCACAACCTCAGGTAATGTCCTAGAATAGACCGCATAACTTATTTCCTATAATATCCATTATTATTTTAGTGATATTACATGGCTAGACCTCGAAGTAAAATCGATATTACATGTCAGAATCCAGAATGCAAATATTTTTTTGTAGAGTCCGGGAAAGATATAATAAAGCGCGGAAAAAATAGAGCAGGGCATCAACAATATTATTGTAATCACTGCTGTCGTTGGTTTG
>Ga0255365_10412_pt1 | contig 11022 bp, 9 predicted proteins | sample ANMaggSeSYBR01J3_FD_182089 | JGI IMG/M metagenome (GOLD analysis project Ga0255365, IMG submission 182089) | Sediment cell enrichment communities from methane seep in Santa Monica Basin, California, United Staets - ANME aggregate JGI... | ecosystem: Environmental > Aquatic > Marine > Cold seeps >... | reverse complement strand
TTGCTGCCAGTGTTAATACGGTAATTATCGGGATGGCTGTAGTTGGCTTTGCCATATTGATCATAATCCGCCAGGCAGAATGTTCGCAAGGGATAGCAAGCGAAAGTACTTTAGCCGAATCTATAACACTTCCGCCACCAACTGCCAGGATCACATCGGGTTGGAATTGTTTTCCTTTTTCAGCCGCAGCATTCACATCCTCTACAATGGGATTGGGTTTTATCCCTCTAAATTCAATTACTTCGGCATTGATTTGTTTGAGTTGCCCCATCACTTCCTCGTAAATTCCGTTCTTTTTAATGGAACCGCCGCCATAAATCAATAATACTTTCCTGCCGTATTTTTCAACAGTCTTTCCTAAATCCCGAACAACATTCCTTCCGAAATGCAGGACTGTGGGGTTGTCTATTTTAAAATTTTCCATAATTATAGATTTAAAATATAAGACGCAAACTTGTATGATACACAAGTTATCTTATTCATTTTTTCGCCATATCCTTAGCATACAAGTCAGCCATGGTATTTTCGAAATGTTGCGAATGCGCTTTCACGTATTTGAATTCGATATATTTATTATCAGTCAAAACATCAAATTTCTTCCAGCATTCAATGTTTTTAACCTTATCTCCATTTGCTGTATGCCAGTTGTTCAGTTTCCAGTTAACGATCCACTCTGTTAACCCCTTCCTTACGTATTGGCTATCAGTAATAATCCTGATATTTTTAATATTCTTAAGAATTTCAAGTCCTTTAATTGCAGCCAATAATTCAATCAGGCTGCTGCTTTGCTCGTCAGTCTCAAAAGTATAAAGATTATATTTTTCTTTGGGGTCTTTCGTAACAATTGCATACCCTCCCTTTTTTCTTTTTTCCATGTAGCTGCCATCGATATACAACTCATAAATACCTTTTTTTTCTTTTTCAGTTACATAGTTCTTATACTGGTCTTTTCTTTTGTCAACTACCAAAATCTTTGAAATATCATTAAAAGCAATTACATCTTTTTCGTCACGTAAAGCAAAATCCAGTTTGAATCCTTTATAATAGGTTTCAGGTTTTTTAATGTGAAGAACCTTGCGGAACTGATGTTCGTTTCTTTTTAAAATATCCGAAACTTTATCTTTCTGACAAAATTTTAACAACTTTTTATCCGGGGTAAATTCGATCATTGTTATTATGTCATCAATGGAAATTGCAATAAGATAAGTCCCTTCTTTTTCATCAAGAATCTCCATATTAAAAAGGAACATTTTCATGTGTAAATGATTTTAGACAAAAATAGAGAAATTTATTCTATTAACTTTGTAAAAAACAATTGCCTATGATTTCTCTGAAAAGCACTATTGAAGAACTGAACGCCCTGAACAAGGGAACGCTTATGGAACAATTGGGTATTGAATACCTTGAATTGAAACACGGATACGTAAAAGCCAAAATGCCGGTTGACGGTCGAACCAAACAACCGATGAACATTCTGCATGGCGGCGCAAGTATTGCTCTTGCTGAAACAGTTGCAAGTGTGGGTTCTGCTGCAATTATTGATTTGGATAAATTCGATGTAAGAGGCGCTTCTGTAACTGCTAATCATGTGGGTGCTGTTAGCGCGGGATTGGTTTATGCCGAAGCAAAACTTATTCATAAAGGTAAAATAACTCATGTGTGGGATATTGAAATCAGGGATGAGGGAGGATACCGGATTTCGGTGGCGAGGATAACTGTGATAATTGTACCTAAATAATCAAAGTAAAAATATTATGAAATCGTGAACATGATCAAATCAAAACTTCCTGAGTTGATAAACCTTTGCCTGGAAAAGAACATTCCGTTTGTCAGTTTCAGGTTACCGGGCGGCAATAAAATACAAACATGGGTTCAGTTGTCAGGGAAGATGATTTTTGTTGACAGCATTCTTGAAATTATTAATAAGAAAGGATTTGTATATGGTCCGTTTCACCGAAATACAAATTTCCCGATTGTTTTTTTTGAACCCGAAATAATTATTAAAGATGATAAGATTGAGGAGTCTTTTCTTGAAGAAATAATTAAAAAGAAACCTCTGTCGCCGGAATTAAATGTTACTGATATTGCAGAAACAAATCAAGCCGATTATATTAAGCAAGCCCAAAAATTCATTGATTCTTTTAACACCTCTTTCAAAAAAGCTGTTTTATCAAGAATTCATTTCGCAGAGAAAAAAGACTTTAATGCCGGAAAATTTTTTATAAACCTGCAAAAAACTTATCCTCATGCATTTTGCCATTTGATAAATATTCCCGGAATGGGAACGTGGGCTGGAGCCTCTCCCGAAATGCTGATAAGCATTGACCCTAAAACCGTACAAACAGTTTCATTAGCAGGAACACAACAAAATAACGACCGGAACAGTCCTGTTGTTTGGCAGGAAAAGGAAATAGAGGAACAGCAAATAGTTTCGGATTATATTGAAAGCCTGCTTAAAAAATTTAAAATCAATTCATACGTAAAAGAAAAAACACAGACGGTTGAAGCAGGGAATACCTTGCACCTTGCAACGAGATATCGTTTCAAAACTTCAGAACTACAAAACAAAACAGGCAATTTTATCGAAGAGTTGCATCCTACTCCGGCTGTTTGCGGAGTTCCTAAAGAAAAAGCACTCGATATGATATTTAATACAGAAAACCATAACCGTGAATATTATGCCGGGTTTCTTGGCACTGTTAACATAAACAGCCGAACCGACCTTTTCGTAAACCTCCGTTGTATGAAAATCCTGCCTGATAAACTTGCTCTGATTGCTGGTGGCGGACTAACTAAAAAATCTATACCGGAAGACGAATGGGAAGAAACGGTATTAAAGGCGCAGACGCTTTTGAGTCTGTTGAAATGTTTTTAAAAAATAATAAATATTTTTAAAATTATATATACTATATTTGCAAATAGGATTTTTATCCTGATATTGTATTTAGTTTCAAAATGGGAATATTAATTTCTATTTGAAACCAAACACAAAGGCAAAGAATCGAACAAAACAACTGATTGGCAACTATTTAAAATTATGGCACAAAGTTGGCGAGATACAAAAACTAGCAAATCAAGTGTTAAATTTAAAAAGTTTAGAATCATGAGGTCAATCTGCATTACATTACTAAGTGTATTTGTGTCAATCAGTGTCTTTTCCCAAATTACTACCGATACAACTTATACAAATCAGTGGAATACAAAAGCAAAAGCCTGGGAACAATTCCACAGAACAATTACAAGCTACAACAATAGTTTAGTCTTTTCCGAACTCTTACAGGTTAATGAGGATAGTGAGTGGATAAATTACAATTATAAGACTTATTATTACAATAATGGGCAGCTTATTGAAGAGTTCGAACAATACTGGGATAATCTACAGCTAAAATGGGAGGATAACTACAGGAAGCTGTATTCATACAACCACGCTGGAAATTTGATAAAAATCACCCACCAGAATATTTATAACGGCGCGTATTTTAATTCTACCAGGGAAATCATGACATATTACCCCGATGGAAAGCTGAAAGAAAAAGACGTTCAGAAATTCGATGAAGTATGGACTAATTTTCTTAAATATCAATACTATTATAACGCGAGTGATTTGTTGATTGAAGAAAATCTCGCCTATTGGGATGAAAACAGTTGGGATAATGCAAGTTTTGATTTTAGTTATACTTATGATGAAAAGGGAAATCTCGCTGAAAAGGTAAAAACAAAAAAAACCGGTTCAAAAAAGAAAAATATTACAAAGGAAGAGTTCAATTATGGTGATAACGGAAGACTTGAAGAACATTTAATATCCGTTTGGAATTCATGGAAAAATACCTGGATTAATAAAGACAGGGCGCTTTATGTGAATAGCCTTAATGGTTATGTTGTATCAATGCTAAGTCAGAATACAAAAAGGAAAGAATGGATTAATTACTATTTCACGGAATTTTCAGGAAAGAAAGAAGCTGTTACAGGAATTGAACTTGTCGATAACATGGCATTTTCCGTATATCCAACCGGTTTCGGTAACAAAGCAACGGTTGAATTTACTAATCCTTACAGCGAGTTATATTATATTCGTATTGTTAATGAAGAAGGACAACTTATAGGTTCTGCAACAACGAAAAAAGATGAAATTTCAATAGCAGCGGTAAATATGAATAAAGGACTTTACTTTGTTGAACTGCAGGGAAGTAGTTTATATTCAGGTAAATTCTCGATTGAATAGGACACCTTACCATGTAGATTACCTTACCTTGATTTGCTTAGCCACCCTTTCCCGGGTGGCTTTGCTTTTTTATGAAATTTTATCCTTCAGTAAATTCAGAACAACTGACCCAAACGGATTTTAATGTGATACTAAATTCACCAAATTATATTGGAGCGTTAAATCTGTACCCGGAAATTTGGTTTGGGTTTCATTAAGCTCATCGCATAGCTTATGTATAATTTTATCATCTTTCCAATAGGTCATTCGATGGAGTTTTACATTGAGTATTTTTTCTTTATGATCAACAAATATGTCGGCATCTGTTTTATAAACTTGTTGAAGTAGTTTTCTGGATTCATCACTATGGGACATATGTGGTTTGATAATATTTGACATAGCTGTTTCGGCCCTGTAAGCAATCATTTTAATGATGTCCAAAAATGCTTTTCGTTGATTAAAAGCATTATCAAATTTTTCGTTTTCAGGCAATTGTGCAAATGTGATTTTCCGTGGGATTTCTTTTTTCTTTTGTTTGATTTTTTCCGCTTGCTGTTCAAATTCCTGTATTTCAGTTAAAACATCAGCTTTTTGTTTTAAATATTTTTCAGCCTTTTTATTGTTTATAGGGATTTCGCCTAATTCCAGTGTAGCATATTTGGCTTTCCTCCGGTTTAGTTTTGAGGTGATGCTTTTCAATTGACTTTCCAGATTGCGGTACTGCGGATTTATAAGTTGAGAAGTATCACTTATCTTTTCTTTCAAATAACTCACAAGTGTATCTATTCCAAAGTTTTCCATTATATACTTGAAAAAGTTTTCCTGAGACCAACGGGCGAACATATAAAAACCTATCAAAATTGTTGAGAGCAAATAATTGGTTGTGATAATTGATGTTTGATGTCCTGATTTACTTTTCTTCCTGATTTCCCTTGCCCATATCTTTTTTTTACTTCCTTTGTTTTGAAGCAATACTCCTCTTTCTGCAAGTTCCATTTCCTGTAATTCACCACCTGGAAGAATTTCTTTATGGGCAACAAACTCTTCTTCCGGCCACTTATCTTTTACATTTTTGTTGTAGGTGCAAATGGCAATACGGTTTTCATCCCAAAGGTCATAGAAAAAATCGGGACTATATACTTCTCTGTCAGCTACCAACATATAGCGGTGCAATAGTGGGTTTTCTTTTAGTTCTTCTTCGGTTGGTTGATTAGGAATTTCTTGGTTAAGACGCGGAATAATTTCTTCTTTCAACACTTTTATCATTCCGCTATTTATAGCTTTGTTTACAACAAAAAACGGCTGCCCAAGATGATCGTTAACCCAGTAGTCCGTACTTCCGCTCATACATAATCTTAACCGGCTTACATATCGCTTGGGCATTGTTGTTTTGTGTCCATAATATATTTTTGTATGTCCGTCAACATACAACACTCCTGATAGTTCAGGATATTCTTTCATCCAGTCGCTACTGAGTTTTGACCCCAAAATATCCATTTCACATTTTTGACAAAATTCTGCTATTCTTCCTCTTAATGTTTTTACTTCCGGTATTCTGTCAAGTCCGATGGCTTTACCTAAGTCTCCTGCCGGAATTTTTGTGGATTGAGCTAATGTCTTTACTCGTAATAAAACCAAAAAAGCCAAGGTTATAAATACTTCTTTTATTGAATAATAGCCTGTATCGGGATAAAAATCCTTTTCATATCTCAACAGCCCATTGGATAAAAGTGCCGGTAAGGACAGAAGAACTCCTGCATGCGTTAAATCCAATTGATCAGCGAATTCAATTTGGGCAGGCATTCCTGTTTTAAAGGAAAGTATGCGTCCCATTACATTACTACAGGCTTTGCCTATGTCTTGTTTATCATCTATTACAGACCTTTCTCCTTTGGTATAAACTGTACGATATTCTTCCTTTTCTTCTCCTTGCAATAAATCAAGGCGACCAGCTTTTATAGCTTTACTTATCGTATTGTGTTTAATACTTACTTTTTGGCTAATCTCCTTAATCTCAATACCATCTATATAATATTGTTGTATCTCTGCTATTTTTTCCGGGGTTAATTTTATGTTTTGCCCTGTAGATTTGTTTAAAAAAAACCCTCCGCTCCTTTTTCTCTATAACGTTTAACCCATCGTTTTACGCTTATAACACTGACTCCGAATGATTTTACAATATCTATTTGTTTGGCATTACCATTTACCACTATTTGACTTGTTATTAATCTGAAGCTCCTAATATCTTTCTCAGGATGTTGATAAAAAGGCATTGAACCATTAAAATAATATACTATGCCCTCTCTTTTTTGAAAGCCCACATGACTATTTATTAGCGTAATATCCTCAGGAAAAAATGGCAATGTTATTTGTGGCATATCCTGTATCTTTAAAATTTGGTATCAATTTAAAATCCTAATTTAAAACGTATTAAACCCTATTTCGATTTTCTTAATAAGGTTGATTCCAATCAATTATACAAAAATAAGATTTTTTTGGCTTTGCTAGGGTCAGTTGTTCTGAAATTCAGAACTCCTGACCCATTTTAAACGAAAATGTCACTATTTCAAATTCTCCATAGCATAGGGTTTAAACCCTATGCTATGGAGCTATGGAGAATCTGGAAACCATAATTTTAAACTAAATTTGCTATAAAACCGCTATTTCTCCTCGTAAATAACTGTTAGAAGTGTTTGACCCACAACCTTCAAAGTTTCTTTATCAATAACATCCATATTATCTTTTATTGTGTGCCAGTACTCAAAAAAACTCTTGTTAGGCGAGTCTTTATCAAGATGAATGATATTTATGGTAGGAATATTATAGAGTTCATTGATATAAAAATGGTCATCACTTATATATCCTCCTTCTTCAAAAATAAAATAATCGTTATAACCGATTCTGTGAGCAGTGTTCCAGACTTTTTTTAACAATTTGGCAGCATACACCAGAGAGTATCCTTCCATAAGGAATGTGGCATCTTTTGCCCCGACCATATCAAGTAATATACCGTATCTGGCATCATAATCAGGATCGTGTGGATTTTTCGACCAGTATTGCGATCCTAAGCCCCAGGTGTCTTCTCTGCCTTGATATTGAGAATCATGCGGCTCTCCATAATCTTCCGTGTCGAAAAAAATTATATCAACACCAATTTTAGGTTTCAAAATACTTAATTGCCTTGCAATTTCAAGCAGCACCCCAACACCGCTTGCACCATCATTTGCTCCATCAATGGGTGTTTTGTGATTAGCCGGGTCAGGATCGTAATCGGCAAACGGACGGGAATCCCAGTGTGCGCAAAGAAGTATCCTGTTACCGTTTTCCAGGTTAAAAGAACCTATAATGTTTTTACCATTCAGTACCGTACCATCAAATGCACGGGTTTTAAAAGACTGTATCAAAGCAGTATCGGCAAAGGACTTTAATTTACTGTAAAGGTATTGGGCGCATAATGCATGTTCTTCTGTATTTGGTACCCGTGGACCGAATTCCACTTGCTTTTTTACGAATTGATATGCTGAGTCTGCATTAAATTCAGGTATTTTGATTTTTGTTTCAGCGTTACTTTTTTTTGATTCGGTCTTTTTTGAAGAACTGTCCTCAGCGCAAGAAAATAAAAGAAAGATTAAAATTAGAAAAATAATACTGTGAATTTTCATGTCAATCTATTTTTAAAATATTAATGTAAAAACTGTTCCTTCATCAGGTTTCGATTTAACCGTGATTGACCCTTTATGCAAATGCATGATTTGTCTCGAAAGACTTAATCCGATTCCCGAACCATTTGTTTTCGAAGTAAAGAACGGCATAAATATCTTATCAATTATATCAGGTTTTATTCCGGTTCCGTTATCTGTTACTTCAATTGTTGTGCGGTTGTTTTGGTTATTAAAGGCAACTAATGACACTTCAGGATTCTTTTTTTTCTTAACGGCATCTAAGGAATTAAGAATTAAGTTTATGATGACCTGGTCAATAAGATCAGGATCTGCCGTTAACATTAAATCGTCAGGATAAACTTTACAATTACAAATTATATTTGAATTTTCTAATTTTGGTTTGAGCAATTGTTCAGCCCTTTCGAAAGCCTCTTTAACTGAAAAATATCTGAAATTAGGTTTAGGAATGCGTGTCAGGTTACGGTAAATATCAACAAAATTCAACAAACCCTGGCTCCTGTTTTGGATAGTTGATAATGCTTGCTCAATATTTTCTATTTCATCGTCATCCAATTTGTTTAATTCATGTTTGGCTGCTGTTTTATTAATCAGCATATCATTGACTGTAGAGGCTAATGACGAAATAGGTGTAATAGAATTCATAATTTCATGTGTAAGAACCCTGATAAGCTTTTGCCATGATTCAATCTCTTTTTCCTCCAATTCGGCATGGATATCCTGGAAAGCCACAAGAGTGTATTCCTCTCCACGCATCCTGAATTCAGTTGCATAAACCGATAGCTGTTTCAATTCATCTTCCGGAAATATTTTTATAAGGGTTTTATCCCCTGCATTAAGTTTTAACAGATTCTCAGGCAATTCCTTTTCAACGCTCTTTAAATCGCTTATAGTTCTGATATTGGTTTTTTTAAATAATCGTTTTGCAGTATTATTATACATATCAACCTTGCCATCCTTATTAAAACAAATTATACCAATATTTACATGCTGGACAACAGTTTGCAGGTAGTTAAAATGTTCTTCTTTTTCGGCTCTGTGCTTTTTAAACTCTTTAATAACCTCATTAAACGACTTGTTGAGTTTTTCAAAACTTTTCCCCAATCCTTTATCAGAAAATGAAGTTGAAAAATCGGAATGGCGAATACTGTCGAAAAACTGGGAAAGTTTACTGTTTGTACGTTCTACATAAGCTATTAAAGAATAGGTTTGAAATAAAACCAGAATTCCCGTGATAATAGAGCTGATTGCATGTTTGGCAATGGAAACCATAAAAAGAAAAAGAAAAATGGTTACCATTAGTAATATTATCCTGATTACAACAACAGACCGAAATTGTTTATAAACCATACTTTTCAATTCTGCGGTATAGTGATGCTCTTGTTAAGCCTAATTCTTTAGCAGCTTTACTTATATTTCCGCCATGTTTGTCAATCACTTTGCGGATAAGAATTTTTTCGGTTTCCTCCAAATTCGTTGATATAGATGAAAGCCCTGCCGGTTTTTCATCATCCATTTGAGAAAGGAAGAAATCATTTGGTTCTAACACATTTGATTCGCTCATGATTACCGCCCTCTCAACTGAATGCTGAAGTTCCCTGATATTGCCGGGCCAGTTGTGTTTCTCCAATCGTTTCATTGTTGAAGAGCTTACACGCTTTAAAGGCACGTTGTACTTTTTACAATATGATTTTAAAAAATGCTCAGTAAGCATTGACAAATCTTCGAGTCTCTCGGTTAATGGAGGTACTTTAATTTCAACTGTATTGATCCTGTAAAGCAAATCCTGCCTGAATTTATTTTCATTTACCATTTGATACAACGGCATATTAGTAGCGCATATCAAGCGTACATCAATGGGTATTTCTTTATTCGTTCCAATTCTTATCACTTTTCTGTTTTGCAAAACGCTTAACAATTTTGATTGTAAGCTAAGTGAAAGATTTCCGATTTCGTCAAGAAAAATAGTTCCTTTATTTGAGGCTTCAAACCTTCCGGCTCTGTCTTCTCTGGCGTCGGTGAAGGCTCCTTTTTTAAATCCGAATAATTCGCTTTCGAAAAGAGTTTCGCTGATAGCGCCAAGATCAACACTTATAAAAACCTCATCCTTTCTATTAGAAGCCCGGTGAATCGCCCTTGCCACTAATTCCTTTCCTGTACCGTTTTCTCCAAGAATAAGAACATTGGCATCTGTAATGGCAACTTTTTGTGCAGCAGATAAAACCTGTTGTATTGCCGGTGAGTCCCCAATCATATCACTATAGGCTTGATCCTGATCAGCAATAAGTACTTTTTGTTTTGTCCTTAAATCCTCAAGTTCTTTTTTCGATTCCCGTACTTTCAGATTGGCAGTTATCGTAGCTAATAATTTCTTGTTCTCCCAGGGTTTTAATAAAAAGTTTGTAGCGCCTTCTTTTATACCCTGTACAGCAAGCTCAATATCTCCATAACCTGTAATAAAAATAACTACGGCAGCAGGATCAGTATTAAGAATTACATTCAACCAGTGAAATCCTTCTTTCCCGCTTGTTGCATCTTTTGAGAAATTCATATCAAGCAGAATGACGTCATAGTTTTCATTCGCCAGGAGATTTGGAATATTTTCCGGGTTTTTTTCGGTGTGAACAATCGTAAAGTGTTGTTTTAAAAAAAGTTTTGCTGCCAGCAGAACATCTTGATCGTCATCTACGATAAGTATTTTTGCATCGATTTTACTCATTCTGATTTCTTATATTGATAAACCTTTATAAATCAAATTGCAAATCTACAAAAATGTTCGGAATCGGACAATCTTATTTTAGATTTTAGGTTTTAGATTTACGATTTCTTTTTTTAATAAAAGCATCATTGAAAATTCTTATGAAATTTCTGTACATGACCGGTAACTCAACTTTTCCCTTTTAATGAATAACGAATAACAATTAACATATAACGTATAACATTTAACCCTACAAAAGTTCATTCGCCAAATTAGCCAGTTCGGAGCGCTCACCCTTTTCAAGGCGGATGTGTGCATAGATTTCGTGATGCTTAATTTTATCGATCAGGTACGAAAGCCCGTTACTTTGTGAATCTAAATAGGGTGTGTCAATTTGATAGATGTCCCCTGTGAAAATTATTTTTGTTCCTTCTCCGGCTCTT
>Ga0255365_10411_pt1 | contig 11031 bp, 13 predicted proteins | sample ANMaggSeSYBR01J3_FD_182089 | JGI IMG/M metagenome (GOLD analysis project Ga0255365, IMG submission 182089) | Sediment cell enrichment communities from methane seep in Santa Monica Basin, California, United Staets - ANME aggregate JGI... | ecosystem: Environmental > Aquatic > Marine > Cold seeps >... | reverse complement strand
TTCAATTTCTTGATTTTCTTGTATCTTATCATCTCCTATGAGTTTATTGATTTGGTTAATACTTCTCGAATGAACCAACCCAAAGCAAAAAATACCTCCTCTGTGGCAGACGCTGTGTGAGAATAACTGATGAAGATTTGCGAGGATCTGCCCATTATTGGCAGGTAACACAATAATTATATAGAGATTCAGATAGAAAAAACCCATTCCCGCTTCAAGATATTAGGATTGCTACTCCTACTTCAGGTTACAAAAATTTAAATCTAAAAAGTCGATGATTTGTCTAATCCAAGGCAAAATCAATCGTGTTTTAAAGGTGACTAAAATCACCTTAACCTCAATATTACGGTCAAGAAAAGATTAAGTAAAATCGCTTACAATAGGTGTTATTTTGATAATTTTGTATAAGACTATAATTAAGGCGGTTATGTAAAAAAGATAGACACCACAAAGACCTGCGATAAATGCCAACAGAAAGGCTAGTGCGCAGACCAGCAATATCAGTTTCATATAGAATCACCTACTCAGTGCCTTCAAACTTAAATCAATTTAAGTTCCTCCTCATTTTCTATTGGTTCCGACATTAGACCGTGTTCGTTTGCCCATCTTATACTCCATATAGCATAGTCGGTGCCATAAACATCCCACATATCTTTTTCTCTTAATCCATACTTTTGAATGTTCTTGTAATCAATTTGTTGCCATATACGCCTTTCGAGTTCGCTGTTCCCTTTACCAAAAGTTCTGGGAAATGGTTTTCTCTCCTGTATTTGTTGGTGAATCCATTTATCAATCTTAACCTTATTTTTCTCATATTCATCAATACCGTCTAAATCATATCCAAGTGAACTTCTGATAATGTCGTGTTTAAACCAACCTATTTTTTCTTCCAACTCACCAGTTGACCATCTACAAACGTGTGCCTGTTCAGCCATATTCATTAATGTAATAAACTTAACTTTTTCTCCTGTATGAACAACATCGTTAAGGAATTTCACAAATCCCAATAGTAATCTACCGTGGCTTTCTGTCAAAGGTTCAATTAGAAAAAAACCGTGCAAAGGTTTAGGTAATTTCAACAATGACAATTTCTGAGATACCCTGTTTTCTGATATTCCCAACCTACTGGCAATGTCTCTTTGTTTGGTAGTAATCTTTAGCATAGCATTTGCTTCTTCTATGGGTGACAGGTTGTTCCTTTTGATGTTTTCAATTAGTGACAGTTCAAATGCTTCTTTATCTGTCAACTCTTTAACCGTACAGCATACGTCATTCCGTTTCAAAAGTTTGTGTGCCCTGTACCTACACTCTCCAATTACAATCTCATACTTACCTTTCGGTATTGTCCCAGTATCGTTTTGCGGTCTTACAACTATTTCCTGTAGCAAGCCATGTGCATTAATCGAATCGGCTAACTCTTGTATGTAAGTAGCGTCGAAGTACTTTCTTGGTTGATTCGGGTTTGGTTCAATATCTTTTAGTTTTATTTTCATGGCTGCCCCCTCTTTTGATGTATCTCCTTAATTCAATAAAAAAGTTACTACTTTAAATATCCTTTGAGTATGTTTTTATCTTTTGAGCGTTTGCGGACAGTAGAATGTATATGTACTTTAGTACATTATACACTTTTGCAGATTGATATACTTTCGGGTTCATTCAGGCCTCTACTGACGGGTGTTGCCATGAGACTTATTCAATCTAAATAATAAATGATTATAATACTAGTTATAAGTATATGGGTGGCTCAGTTTAATCAATAGACGCTTGCGTCAGTCTGTATTCTGAATCGTCTACTTTCGTGATTTCTGGGATACTCTCCAGTACAGCTTCAACAAAGTCCCTTAATTCATCGCTGTCTTGTCTGTCTATAGATACTTTAGCGACTAGGTCTGAGATGTTCCAAGTGTTGCAATCATTCATCAGATGCAGAACCTGAGAGCGAATTGATGTTTGATGTTTTATTGATTCTTTTAAGTTGTTTTTACTAACTCCCCTTTGAGCTATCAAGAGCTTTATGACATCAGCGAAGTGCATGATTTTTTCTTCGTCCTTTATGACGTTCAGTTGCTTCCATACTTCATTAGGTACATTTATGGTTTTCATTTTCTACCACCCAATATAATTTTCCGCATCAAAATTATATCATGATTTACGAGATACAAATCGCAAGATAATTATATCATTATATCGAATTAAGCGTATGCACGTATATATATCCTGAACTTGATTTGAAAAATAATATTATTATATATACACATATACGCTCAAACTGATATAATTGCATAATTTTTGACTGTTTTACTAGATAAGATGGCGATATAATTTTTGGCGAAATAATTATATCAGGAGACATTATTCATCACCATCACTGTTACCTGGTAGTATTACTTTAGATCTGCTGGATTCTTGCGTCTCTATTTTTGACCATAGATTATTTGGCAAAAATATAGTCCAATCTGTTTTGGTACCAAGGTTTCTATTCTTTGCTAATATATCTAACGGTATACCTGTAATTGATTGAATTGTTTTTGCAATATCAATCAGCGAATCAACGGTCGTATCTCTTTCTTTTTTGTATTCTCGTAATATTGTTTTTGTGATAGCTTCTCCCTCGTAGGTCTTGCCACCATATTCCAGAGGCTTTTCTTGCCAGATTTCTCCTTTACCCAATGCGACTTGTTCATGTAATTCTGCATCCCACTGCTTATTCTTCACCTTCCACATCTCCCACCACTGGTAGAAGTCATCAATAGGTGTTATTCCTGTATCCTTTGTTGATTGCTCTATAGTTTTGACAACGTCTTCAACAAATGTCTCATAAGTTGGTGCTCTCCAATCTAAACCATATTTGATAGCCGCTCGCTCCCATACTTTCAATCCTTCATATACCATTCCCCAACTGAATGTTCTCCTAGGGTCTAAGAACGTACTATATAACTTTTTGAGTTCATCAGCATGCGATTCAATATTGTCAATCAATGTATCAATAGAATAGTCTACATGCTTCAACTCATCTTCGACCAATCGCCAACCAAATGGTTTTAACTTCCCTAACAAATCTCGTAACTTATCTGTATTCTCAGTTTTATTGCGTTCTCCTTCTTCTAAAATATCATATTCTATTTTGAAAATACGTGTCAATGATGAGTTATTGTTTATCTTAAATCTGTTGCTTGAAATACCTAGCACTGATCTACAAAGGAACTCAATATTACTTTGGTCGTTGCGTTTTCTTGTTGATGCTACATAGCTCTCTGGGAATACTTTTACTATATCATCCAGTCGTCCCCAATCAACTTTATCAACTTCATGAATTGGAAGATAACCACCAATAGCATCAATAGCACTTATGAATCTAGAGGCTGAATTAATTGAATCGCCTGACTGAGGATATATCGAAAACAAATACAAAGAAAATATGTTGTGAACAGTAGACTTACCCAGATGAGACTTAGGTGCGAAATGCCAAATGATAACTACTAGCTTTAACTTCTTCCTAAATACAAGTGCAAACGGTGACATAACACTCATGCCCATAGCAGGCAATACTTCATATGAATGCCAGAATTCTGTCGCCTTAAAGTAAGCTTCTAATCCTTCTTTAGATAACTGTGCTTTCAAACTAGGTTTACATCGTTCAGCAAGATTTGATTGTATGTCTTTAATAGGCATGACATCAAGGCATAGTTTCAACTTACCTTTATCTTCATATACTCCGTATGTTGCATGTCCATGCTCAACAGGTAAATCAATACATACAGCATTCACAGCATCATCTATTTCATTCCTAGATAAAACACCACCTTCGTTTTTCATATTCTTAATGATTCCACCCATATTATCTACATACTCCTTGTATCCTTTGACTCTAAATACCACACTACCATCAATAATCATTTTTGTTAATGGTTTAAAGTCACCATCATAAATCTTGCTTGTACTCCATTTATTTCTTTGAAATTTAGAAACGTAGATGCCTTCTTTAGTTAGAAAAACTCTCCTAGAATCTCCTTGTCTAAACTCTTTTACAATTCTCTTTTCTACTATAAGTTGTCTAAGTAAACTATCTTGTTCATCGGAATGCTCGGTCACTTCCTGTTGCTTTTTTACTCGTGACTCTGCTTCCTTTTTGTCAAAGTTGGGGTGCTCGGCCATCAGTAATCACCGTCTTTGATTAGGACGATGTTCTCCTTATTTATGAGAATTGAACTACCTTCCCTATTTGTCACTTTTACAAAACCGTTTTCAAATGTAACATATCCAAATGCTACTTTGTCTCTACTAGCGTCTCTAAAAACCACCTTTTTTGTTTTTCTGTCTTCCATCTTTTTCAGCTACTTTTTCTTCTTTACTATTTGGTTTAAAAAAACTAACGCGCCATAGCTGGACGACAGATTTGCAGGCTGTAAACTGTTGCTTAAATACATATATAACCATTCGATTTATAAATTTTTTGAGTTAGGTACACACTCCATATGACCAAGACCTTCGCCGTCAGATCAAACAAGTTATTGATGACTAATATATATCGAATGTAGCTCGCATGCGCTTGATACACCGGCCAATAATCGATTTAAAGTATCGCTGGGTTATTTTATATTGGCATCATCTGAAATTACTTTACGGCGATGTATGCGAGATTTCTTTTTTCTCTCCTTTTCATCATTGTAAGTTTTAAGGATTACGTCATTTGGTATATTTTCTTGTATCTCGATCAGAGCCCCATTTTCAGTTTCTATTTGAGTAGAAGTTGTCCGTTTTTGAAACTCAAGTAAGGATAGCATTTGTTCTTGTAATTGATCTAGTTGATCTTTCATTATATCAATTTCATCTTGATTGGCTGGTATTTCATATATTTGAAGTCTATGCATTCCTTTGACATATTCTTCTCCAATTTCTTTTTGAATTTCTAGATTATCATTGTATTTTCTGTAAACATCATTCATATAGCCAGAATGTCCCATCATATACTTCACATAAGGTTCAGGAACTACCTTGGATATTCTAGTTTCAAAAAACTTACGCAATGTGTATAAATGCAAGGTGTAATCTCCTGTTGCTCCGTCCCTTTCAATAAAACCCGACCGTTCTAATAGCTTGTTCCATTTGCCCCTCATTGTATTTGTGGTATATGGAAATAATCTGTCTGCTTCGTCACCATATATTTTTGCGTTATATTGTTCTTTCAAATATTTCTGTAATCCCCTAGTTTTCCTTAGTTTAATTTTGATGTGTTTGTTCCTAACCTTCAGCCATTCCAAAACTGCACCTTCTGCTTCATTGGAAATAAAAGTAACGCGTCGTTTCTTATTTTTTGATATATTAGCAGGTATCCTTATTTTAACAGGACATCCATCAAAATCTACCTTTTTTATTGTCAATCTGCATAGTTCTTCTGGCCTTATGCCACTGGAAGCCATCATGAGGAAAAATGCCCTTTCCAAAGCATTAGAGCAGTGGTTTAGGATTTGTTGTAACTCATTAATAGTAGGAGCTCTATCCTCTCTTACTGGCTCGGTTCCTTTTCCACGTCTTGTTAGATTTTTCCAAAACTTATTTGGCAGATCAATATCATTTTCTTCCAAAAATCCTTTAATTGTTGATTTGTGTGGTGGTATGGATTTAGGAGAATACCTTTCATTCATATGCTGCCAGTATTTTAATACATCCTTTTTGTAATCTCTAAGATAATTTTCCTTCTCGTTTTTGTCAAAGTAGTGGAAGGGATTTGTACCTAAAAATTCAAAATACAGTTTCAAATGAGATTTGTATTGATATCTAGTTTGTCTGTTTGAAAACCAACTGTTCAAATATTCTTCTACTGTATTCTCCTCCATAATAGATTACCAATATTTAATAAAAGGTAAATATTTATAAATCTTTGTATACAATTTTATAAATATCTTTTCAAAATGCCAGGAATTTCTTCGATTATATCTGTGGCAAGTAAACCATATGATTTTTTCTTGAACCCTTCGTTGCCGGCTTCACCGTTAAGGAAGGCAGCTATTCTCATTGCATTAAATGAGTTGACACCTTTAGATAACAATGCCCCAATGATTCCTGCCAGTACGTCTCCTGTACCTCCCACAGTCATCGCTTCGTTATGTATTTTATTGAGTTTTGTCCTTTCACCGTCACTTAGAATATCAACATAGCCTTTCAGAAAAATTGCAATTCCTAGTTTTTCAGCCCATACCTGCACTATTTTAATCATATCATCAATAGTCTGAGGGGTATCAGAACCCGTTAATTTTTTAAATTCTCCCGAATGTGGCGTGACAACAGTAGTTGAGTTTTTTATTACTTCTAATTGTTCTCCAACCGGCTTTATTGCATCTGCATCTATAACCAATGGTTTATTTTGCTCAATAACAGTCTTTATAATCTGTATTGTTGCCTTTTCTGTTTCTTTTGATTTTCCCAGCCCCGGTCCGATGATTACCGCATCACAGCTATATAGGAGCTCCCTGATTGCTGGTATATCCTCAGGGGTTAAAAACTCAGAATTTAGATCTTTAACAATTAGATTGGGAGAAAAAGTAGAGATTGCCCTTTCCGCCCTCTTGGGTGTGGCAATATATGCTAAATCGGATCCTGTGCGCAGTGCCGCAAGAGCAGTCATTGCTGGTGCACCAATATATGGCCCTCCCCCTATGACCAAGACCCGGCCATTGTCACCTTTATGTGATTCTTTTTTTGGCTTAGGATAGTAGACCAATAATTCTCCAGGCCCTACGTATTCAATTGCATTCTTTGGTATTCCAATATCTACAATTTTAATATCTCCACTGTTTCTACTATTCATTCCATTTTTTACATCGTGAAATGTTAAAGTGAATTCCGGTTCTATTGCAGTGTTTGTCCCAAGTCCCGTAGGCATATCAACTGAGACAACTGTTTTATTTTTCGCTGCGTTTATCTTTCCAACTATTGTGGAGTAGGGTGCTCTCAAACTGCCAGATAAACCTATACCTAGCATAGAGTCAACTATGACATTTTTTTCTGAAAGGTACTTATCTATTTTACTTAGTGATTCTATATCATGTATTTCCAAGTTTATCTCTTTCAATTTACAGAAATTTTTTCTTGAAATGTCCGTTCGTATATCTTTTTCCGTTCCAGTCAAAAATAAAGTTACATTGTGCTTTTCTGATAGATATCTAGCAGCTACAAATCCATCCCCTCCATTGTTTCCCATTCCACAAAAAACGAGAATGCTTTCGTTTGCTGAGTCAAGGTGTTTTATGATAAAGTCTGCTATTCCTTTTCCAGCGTTCTCCATTAGGTTATGAGCTGGCACTCCATAGTACTCTGCATTCCTATCTAAAACCTTTATTTCACTCCCAGATATCATACCAAAATATATAACAACTTATAGGCTATATATGCTTCGAAATATTGGTTATATTGGAGGACTTAATAGATGATGCCTGGAAGAATTAACCCTAAGCAGATGAATCAGATGATGCGGAAACTTGGCATTAGCGTTAAGGAAATAGAAAACGTGGAAAAAGTAACAATTCAAACGAATACAAAGGAATACGTTTTTGATGGTGCCGAGGTTACAATCATGGATGCTCAGGGGCAAAAAACATATCAAATTGTTGGAAACCCTCGCATAGTGGAACGAAAAGAGGAGACCCCAAAGGAAGACATTGAGCTGATTATGGAGCAAACTGGTAAAACTGCTGAGGAAGCGGAAAAAGCATTAGAAGAGACGAAAGGGGACATCGCCGAAGCCATCATGAAATTAGCGGGATAGATGTTCTGAATCTGCTTTGATATAGACGAAGATTTTCTTAGTTAGTTTAAATTAGATAGCAGGCCATCCAAACTAACGAAAGATGTAAAAGCATGTTGTTTGTTATCAACTGTTGCTGACTAGAACATGAAAATTAGAAATATACAACTCAAGTCCATCGAGGCAAGACGATACATAAATCTTAATGAGCGTCCTAAGCAGGTTCGCATTGATCATAATAGCAATATTACTCATGCTTATGATATAAAAGATAACCAGGCTACAATTGATTTTCAATATACTGCAAGCTATGGTCCTGTTGGCATGGTTAAACTTGAGGGATCTTTGATATTTGAAGATGATAATGCAGGCAAAATTGCTAACGATTGGAAGAATACTCGTAAAATGCCCAATCAAATTGCAGGTCAGATACATACTGCTATAATGCATGCATGCGTGCCCGAGGCAGTTGGCATATCAAAAGACCTTGGTCTACCACCCCCAATTCCCCTGCCTCAAGTCAAACTTGGTGGAAGTCCCAAAAAAGGACAGTTTGGACCAGAGGTGGCATAGGGCAGAATTTTCTTTACTACAAAATTAACAATTCTAATAAATCAGATGGATATATTGTTTTGTCCATGGAATCAATAGTTATCTCAATTGGCGGATCAGTTATACTTGCTGAAGAAGCAGATGTTTCGTTTTTAAGAAAACTTGTAAATTTGCTAAAAAAGTTCAGTAAACAATATAAGATTTATGTGATAGTAGGCGGCGGAAAAATTGCAAGGACCTACATAAAAAGAGGTAGAGAATTAAATCTTGACGAAGATACATTGGATGAGTTAGGAATAGAAGTAACAAGAGTTAATGCTAAACTTCTGACAAGCACCATTGGAATATCAAATGGAGACATTCCTCTGACAACCGATGAAGCCGAGAGAATAGATAAACCTATAGTAATCATGGGTGGAACGATACCAGGTCACAGCACAGATCTAGTTGGTGCAGAACTTGCAGAGAAAACCAGGGCAAACAAATTTATCATAGCGACAAACGTGGAGGGAATCTATGATAAAGATCCGAACAAATATTCTGATGCGAAGCAACTGAAAGAACTAACAATAAAAGAATTGATTAAAAAATATGGAACGGAATGGAGTGCAGCGGGGAGTAACGTTGTTATTGATGGTCCTGCCTTGGAAATAATTGATAAGGCAAAAATACCTACTTTTGTTGTAAACGGTAAACGATTGGATCAACTAGAAAAAGTCATAAATAATCAATTATTTGATGGTACAAGGATAATAGTATAAAAAAGGAAAAGTGTTTGGGATATGACGGAGGTGTGATTTTATACCCAATTTAATGAAGAGTCCTTGTAGATATTTTAATTGTATTCAATGTTGTAAAGAAACAGTAATGCTTCTTTCAAATGCTGATATTAAGAGAATAGAAAATTTGGGTTTCCCCCGTGATTTATTTGTTGATGATGCTGAGGGCTGGCTACAGTTGAAGAATCAAAACGGTCATTGTGTATTTCATGATGGAATGAAATGTTTGATCTATACACATAGACCTGAAGGATGTACCCTGTATCCTGTAATATACGATATGGATAATGATTGTGCGATTATCGATGAGGACTGTCCTTATGGAAGCCATTTTTCTATATCTCAGGATGTTAGAAAACAATTGTTTTCTCTTGTTTCAAGAATTGAATCAGAGCGTATGGAAAATGATATATAAAAAAGTAGGTTATAGGATGTTTTTACACATCCTACATTAAGTAATCCACTGCTTTTGGTTGATTATCGTACAAAATCGATATCACACTTTGAGCTTGTAATTGCCTTTTGTAATGGACGTTCCTGAACTGAAGAAAAACTTTTTGGACCGAGCAAATTAGGCGATTCCACTCCAGTCATTATTGCCATAACTCTGCATTTCCCCTCAAACTCAGGTACTACTCTTGCACCAAGTATGACATTGGCGTAACAGTCCAAATTCTCTGTAAGCGACTTTGCTACATCCTGTACATATTTCAAGCTCATATTCGGTCCACCTGTTATGTGGACAAGTGCCCCATTGGCTCCTGTATAGTCAACATTTAGCAATGGATGATTAAGTGCCTCATTTACAATGGCATCTACTCCTGCATCTTCGTCTGCTTCTCCCCAAAGCATGACAGATAAACCACCTGAATTCATAATGGATTTCATATCTGCATAATCTAGGTTGATAAGCGATGGAACGGTAATAGTCTCAGAAAGGCCTTTTACAGTTTCTGCTATCATCTGGTCCATAACAGAAAATGCCTGGTTTATAGGCAGGTTAGGGACAAATTCTAATAATCTATTGTTATCAAGGACAACAGTGCTATCCGCCTTTATTCTTAGGTGATCAAGCCCTTCATCTGCTTTGATGAGTCTTGCCCTTTCGACATTGAATGGGGTTGACACCATACAAGTTACCACTGCATTGTGTTTCTTTGCAATCTCGGCCACTACCGGAGCGGCACCAGTACCAGTTCCTCCACCCATACCTGCGGTAATAAATACCAGATCAGAGCCTTTTAGAAGTTCTTCTATTTCTCGGCTTGATTCACGAGCAGCTCGTTCTGCTACTTCAGGAAAACCTCCTGCACCAAGACCACGTGTGAGATTACCTCCAATCAATAACTTGTGATCTGCTTCCACTAAATCCAAAGCTTGTCTATCAGTGTTAATGGCAATAGTACCGGCACCTTTAACGCCCAGTTTATTCAATCTTGTTATTGTATTGCCACCTGCACCACCACAGCCGACAATTGTTATGCGAGGGGTACCAAACATATCCTCTCCATCAAATTTCAATTTGTTTTCTTCTTCTGCTTTATTTTCTATTGCATCTGTAATTAAAGATCCCATACCTCTACTTCCTGCCATACAATTCCTCCTATTCTGGTAGTTTGAAGGACGCCCATCCCTAGGCGCCCTTCTAAAGGGTGCATCCCATCCCTCTCCATAGTGTCTTAAGCGTTATTTTTGCACGTAAGGTTCCATGGTTTCAACCGCAAATTCCAAGTCCTGCATCTTTCGTGCCTTATCTACCTTCTCAATGACTTGATCGGCATATGCTTTAACGAATTCGTTAACCGCACGGCGAATGACTTCAGAACGAGAAGAAAAATCTCCAGCCCTAATAAAAAGATCTATCGAATGAAGATCATACTGGGGAATTCGGATTGTTATACGATGATTTTCCATATCTCTCCTCACACACATCAAATAGACGTCAGACGGATACCA
>Ga0255365_10410_pt1 | contig 11032 bp, 10 predicted proteins | sample ANMaggSeSYBR01J3_FD_182089 | JGI IMG/M metagenome (GOLD analysis project Ga0255365, IMG submission 182089) | Sediment cell enrichment communities from methane seep in Santa Monica Basin, California, United Staets - ANME aggregate JGI... | ecosystem: Environmental > Aquatic > Marine > Cold seeps >... | reverse complement strand
GATGACAATGTGGACATTCAATGATAATTCTTTTTTTGGGATATTTGTCAATAGTCATTATTTCTTTACAGCGTGGACATTTACCTTGGACTTATAATCATTAAAGAACTAACTAAGGATTTTACTCCAATATATCTAGAAAGAAAACTGAATATGTTCGTTATCGGATTTTTCATTATTTTTATCATTATAATAATAAAAAGAGTAATGGCCATTGCTGGACTGTAATCACCATACTATTCGCCCTTGTAATTATAAATAAATTTTTAAAGTGTATAATAAAAAAATCCATTTTCCCTGGTTTTTCTATAGTATCCTTTAACATCAATCAATATCGGTTGTTTATCTATGCTAGCAGTTTTAAATTGATCTGTTGAAATTTCTTTAAATTCGTCATGCATCACAGTAACAATAAAACAGTCAACCTTTACCCCATTAAAAGTATCAACTGCTTGAATGCCAAACGATTCAATTTCTTCTTTTGTCAACAATGGATCATATCCATACAAATCACATTTATATTCTTTTAATTCCTTAATAGTCTCTTTTATAGGTGCTTCTCTAGTATCTTCTACATTTTCCTTAAATGTAAGTCCCATAATAAGAATCTTAGATCCATTTATGATTTTTCCTGCCTCGTTAAGTGCTTTAATCGTTAATTCTGCAACATGCTTAGACATATAGTCATTTACGGATCTACCAGCAAGAATTACTTGAGGGTGATATCCAATTTCTTTTGCTTTATAAACAAGATAATATGGATCCACTGGAATGCAATGTCCGCCTACAAGTCCGGGGTTATATCTGATAAAATTCCATTTAGTTGATGCAGCATCTAATACATCTCTAGTATCTAAACCAAGTTTATTAAAAATTATAGAAAGCTCATTTATCAAAGCAATATTCAAATCCCTTTGAATATTTTCAATGACTTTTGCAGCTTCTGCAGTTTTAATATTCTTTGCTTTAAAAATTGTTGTGATACTTGAATATAATTCTGCAATTCTTTCCGTCGATTCTTCATCCATGCCTGAAATAATTTTCGTAATTTTATCAATGGTATGTTCATTATCTCCAGGATTCACTCTTTCAGGCGAATAACCAATTTTGAAATCTTCACCTAAAATATATCCAGATTCATTTTCAATAATGGGGCCAACAACCTCTTCAGTAATACCTGGATAAACAGTTGACTCTAAAATAACAATTGCATTTTTTTTAATGTTTTGACCAATAATTCTTGATGCAGATTCAACAAGAGATAAATCAGGTTCTTTGGATTTTTTAACTGGTGTCGGAACAGCAATTATCACAAAATCCCCTTCCTTGATTTTAGATTTATCTGAAGTAATCATTATATCGGCATTGTCATGTCTTAATCTTTCAACTTTCTTTTCATTAACATCAAAACCTATAACGTTATAGTATTTAGAAAACTCTTTTAATAATGGAAAACCAACGTATCCTAAGCCCACAACACAAACTATTTCATTTTTCACATTATTTGTTGAAACCATCTAACTGTCTCCTTTAATCCATCTTTTACATTGAATTTTGGCATATATTTTATTTGTTCTCTAGCTTTTGATATATCTGCAAGAGAATGTTTGATATCTCCTGGTTGAGGTTCAATATGAGTTATATCTAAATCTTTATCAAGTAACTCCATAATTAATTCTGCTAACTCATTTATTGAAATTCGTTTACCGCCAGCAATATTAAAGACACCCGTGGACATACTTTCAGCAGCTAAGATATTTGCATTTACAACATCATCTACAAAAGTAAAATCTCTTGTTTGTTCACCATCTCCATATGCCGTGGGAGATTTATCGTTTAATATACTACCAATAAATTTTGGTATAACTGCTGCATATTCGCTAGATGGATCCTGTCTGGGACCAAATACATTGAAATAACGTAAAGATGCAGTTGCCAGGTTATAGACATCAGAAAAGACCTGGCAATAATATTCTGCAGTGAGTTTGCTAATAGCATATGGCGACAACGGACAAGGTTTCATATCCTCGCTCTTTGGAAGCACTGGAGTATCACCATAGGCACTACTTGAAGAGGCATATACAAGCTTTTTAACATTATTGTCCCTTGCAGCAACAAGTACATTAAGCGTACCATTTACATTTGTATAATTTGAACTAATAGGATCTTTTACACTCCTGGGCACAGAGGGAATAGCTGCTTGATGAAAAATATAATCAACATCTTTGAATAATTTCTGAAGAAGATCCATATCAGTTATGCTACCTTCTACGAAACTGATATTTCCACTGTTGATGAGATTTTGAATGTTTTCAAGATACCCAGTAGAAAGATTATCAACTACTGTTACTTGATTCTCTTTGGATAGTTCTTGAGTTAGATTGGAACCAATGAAACCTGAGCCACCAGTAACCACAATTTTTTTACCTTTCATAATTTATTCCTTCCCTTATACTTATTCAACATCTTTTTCATATAAATATAACTTATTACGAATGGGAAGAAATGTAAAGTTAGATAAAAAACTTCTCATAAGATCTTCGTTTGTATGTCCGCTAAACCCAATAATAACAGGACAAGGAGATACTATCCCGACTGTCCTACTAATTGTTTAAAAACTTAGTCTCAAAACTCCCCTCTATCCTTACTTTTTAGATTACAAATTGTCGACATTTCTTCTGATAATATATATAGATTCATCAAATATACTGTCATTTTCAGCAGAAAATTTCTTTTTAGTATTTGACAAAATAAGATTATCAACTATCGATTCGATATCTCTTGCCCTGGAAACTTCACTGTCTTCAATAGGTGATTTATCAGATTTTAATTCTTCTCTTAGAATTTCTTCTATCTTTTCACCAGTGTGAAACTCATGGGAGTTATCAGAAAATGCGCTTTCTTCAGAGCCCAGTTTATCCCCGCAGTCATTTTCAATATGGTTTTTTTGTATCTCATCATAATAACTATTCATCCTTATTACTAATGATCTTTTGAAATCGGTTTCATTTGCCGATTTACTCTGAGAGATAACCGTTCCATGGTATACATTTGTACTAATTTTTGTTTTTTCAATGTTTGATTCAATTTTCCCCACCTCACATTTATTACGCGATATGGCTCTGTGTAAAAACTGATGAATGTTATATCCTGAAAAAAACGACTTTACATTATCTATGAAAAACACTGCTAAAACGCCAATTATGAATACTATAAGTCCAACAAATATAATGCCAAAATGAAGTAGTAGCACCCCCTGTTGTTCCTCCGACTGTTCTTCTTTAGTTTCAGGGGCAATATTTACAGTCATGGTTTTGCTATAGGTATTACCATTGTTATCTGTTATTACAAGATTGACAGCATACTCTCCTGGATTTTCATAAACATGTTCTGTACTAACGCCACTTCCAGTTGTTCCATCGCCAAAATCCCACTGGTAGGAGATGATAATGCCATCTATATCATAACTTCCTGAGGCATTAAAGACGATGATTTGATTGGCTGATGCGTTACTTGGCACATTAACATCTGCAACAGGTGGTATTTCTCCAGATTCTGCTTGTGATACTGTAACATTAAGAACAGGCGACCAACTACTATTCGAACCATTTTCATCTTGAGCCATTACCCTAATGCTGTAGTTTGAAATTGCGCTCCAATGATGAGACATGGAAACTGATGTATTTGAAGACATAAAATCTGACCAATTGCTATAATTCCCATCGCCCCAGTTGAACCGATACCGTATTTGCTCTCCATTGATATCATAGGTTGAACTCATGAAGATATACTCCACACCCTTTTCAACGAACGTAGGGCCAGATGGTTTAACAGGGGTTTCTGGTGGATTGCTTTGTCTAGAGGTATTGTCATCATCTTCTGCTGGTGGTAGGCCTCCTCTGCCACCAGGATGGTCTCCATTGTCATCTCCATTCCCCCCACTAGATTCTGTAGTAAACCGATATGATTTATTAGTCCAATTTACACTGCCGGTATTCATACAAGATACATACCAAGTATACGTAGTAGAATAATCTAGACCAGCGATACTACAAGATTTACTGCCATTGTTCGCTTCACTTCCTGAACTGCTGCCAATATTGGGAATTGTCACAATCGCATAGTTAAATGTATCTCCATCCGGATCTTGAATGTTGATACTAAGCGAAGCGGTACTTATTGACACGTTAGTCGATCCATTTGCGGGACTGGGATTATTGATTGTAAGATCCTTGCTAGGAATTTCAGAAGCAACTATGGCAAAACCACTTGACCACTCACTCGTAGCACCATATTCATCGCGAACTTGAGTCTTTACAAAATACGTTCCAGAGGTACTCCAAGCATGAGACTTGCTTACGGATGTCCCAGAATCAACAAGGTTTGTCCATTCACTGTATTCATGGGCTCCATTAGCATCCCAATCAAACCGGTACTGCACTTGATCTCCATCAGGATCTGTGGCAGATGTAACATACGTGCCAGATTGTCCTAATTCCCTTGCAGTAGGTCCAGAAGGATTACTTGGTATATTCGGATTTTGATTTGGTGAGGTAACGGTGACTGTTAAACCGCTCGACCACTCACTTGTAGCACCATATTCATCGCGAACTTGAGTCTTTACAAAATACGTTCCAGAGGTACTCCAAGCATGAGACTTGCTTACGGATGTCCCAGAATCAACAAGGTTTGTCCATTCACTGTATTCATGGGCTCCATTAGCATCCCAATCAAACCGGTACTGCACTTGATCTCCATCAGGATCAGTTGTACTTGTGCTGTAACTGCCAGATTGATCTACATTTTTCGCTGTAGGGCCACTTGGCGTGCCTGGATCATATGGGTCATTATTTGTTCCTTCGACTGTTACAGTTCCATTGCCCACGGATATTATCACATATCCTGTTTCATTGGTAACTCCAACGCTATTTAGATTTAGAAATGAGGTGCCAGTGTTTATTTTTGCGGTAAACAGAATTGTAACAAATGTTCCAGGATTAGAAATATTTCCTGAACCTAGAATCAGATTGAAGACGCCATTGATGTTGCCTGCTGTATTGTCTATGGTACCAGGATTAAAAAAGGTAGTATAGCCATTAAAAACATCTCCTTCAGTAACAGAGATTGCTTCGAGAAATGAGGCATCAAATGACAATCCAAACCCAAACGATTTAATAGATTGGTCAGGAATACAGTAGATTTCGACAATGAAAGTTTCCTCTGGAGGTGCTGTTTGATTTGAAGGACTTACATTTACCTCTGTGTTAAACTCATCGGCAGCAACGATTGTGGTCACAACGGAAATCACAATTAACATAATGATAACCGTCAAAGCATGGATTTTTGATTTATTCGAAGCTATCATCTGTATCGTCATACTCGCCATGTTTTATCATAATGCATTGAGATCAAAACAATATCAACGACCTGTATCTGTCCCTTATTATTAGCATCTTCACGAATCCAACTAGGGGCACCTGATTTATCATACTGGTCATAAAACGCCGTTTTGTCATTTGTATCACAAATCCCATCACGGTTCATGTTCCAGTTAGGTGAAACTGAAAAATCATAATTACTTGAAATTTTATCCTTAACCCTATACATTTTATATCCATCTCCCGATTAATCCAGTATTTCCAAACCGCACATTTCTTTTGTTGATGATATTATATAAATTTAATGTGATAAACATCGATATAAAAAATCTATCTCATACTGCTCTTCCCACATATAATCCACCCATGAAATGCATATTTCATGACATATAAGTAATTTCCCATATATAATGTACAAGATAGAAACAATGATAAAATATTAAAATAGATACATATTTTTAATAGTTTAATAATAAAAATAGTGTCTTACTAACACTCCTTTTTTTTACGTTAAAAAATCAATCGCGTGAAGGAATTAGTACTAAATATCTGTTACACCGCTTTGTTGGTTTTATTTCTATGTGATCTCACGACTATAGTGTTTTTGCCAGTTAGTTTTTAAAAATCCAACAACCTGTCTTTCTTTTACCTTATCTTTCTAATTTTTTTAATCTTCGCCTCAATTCTCTCTACCTGGTGTGTCAATACAAGTGAAACAATGGCTATGAAAACTGTCAAATGTCTAAAATGCGGATCTTTTCAACCGGTGCAACACCATCCAAGATTCCGAACTGCTGATATTTCATAGCTATGCCCCAAACTCATGGATTTTATTTCCCTTCAACGCCATCCCAAACTTGGGTCTTACCTGCTTTTCCAATATAAACCTGCGTTCCAAACTCGGGGCTCGCCTTCCGTTCAATCTTCGTGGCTTTTCCATTAACTTCACACAATCAAGTAATCTAGGCCAATCGTTGACTTCGCATTTGAAATAATACGTTCTACTACCAATGAAACACATCACTTATTCCAGTTTTCAATTATCCGTACACACCATGACGTCAAGTTAGCTCCGAAATCATAAATGTTTGACTGTTTTTGACACTTTAAGAAAACCATCCTTCTGGAGTTGTATTTAAATATAGAAAAGGTATTGGATAATATGTATGATTAACGCAAAAGAAGATGTTTATTCAGTTGTCAATCAAATAAAAAAGATTGGGAAGGAAAAAATCAAATTTATCATTCTCTATGGTTCCGTTGTAGAATGTAATCAAACACCTTTATCCGATATCGATTTAGCTGTTTATTACGAAGGTTCAAAAGAAGAACGTTTCAAATTCAGAATGGAAATACTTGGTAATGTTAACGATAAATTTGACATTCAAATCTTTCAAGATCTACCCTTGTATATTAGAAAAGAAATCATCTCCCATGGGGAGATTCTATATCAAAAAAATTACTCTGAAATATTCGATATTTTTATTAAAACAATCAAAAGTTTTGGAGATTTTAAACCACGTTTAGATATATATTATTCAGGTCTTGGTGTGTAGAAAATGGATGAAAAACAAAGAAAAAGAATTCTCTCCAAACTTGATGACATGATCCGTTATGTTGAAGAACTAGAGATGATGCTTCCTTCTAAGGAAGACTATTTGTTAGACCTTGTGAAAAGAAGAGCCTGTGAGAAAACAGTCGAAGCAGCAATTGAAACACTGGTTGATGTTGCAGCGATGATTGTTTCAGCTGAAAAACTAGGTTTACCCTATGATGAAGAAAGTATTTTCGATCTCCTTGATAAAAAGAAGATTTTAGATAAGAAACTCTGTGAAAATGCGAAAAAGATGAAAGGCTTCAGGAATGTTCTTATTCATAGATATGCTGAAACTGATAATGAACTTGTTTATAGCAATTTAAAAGAGCATATTGATGATTTTTATGACTTTGAAAAGCAGATTAAAACATTTTTAAAAAGAAATTGAGCATGACATATAGATTTCAAATTCAATAAAAATAATTTGAAATAATAAAAATTTGACTGCACCCAATTGTTTCTATATTAACCCTGATATCATGATTGTTTTTGCTAGTTGGTTTTTAAAAATCCAGCAACTTGTCTTTCATCTATCTTATCTTTCTAATTTTTTTAATCTTCGCCTCAATTCTCGCTACCTGGTGTGTCAATACAAGTGAAATAATATTATCTCTAAAGAATACTGCACAACAGACAAGGGCGGCTAGCGTAGCTCCAATGACTCCGATACCAAGGTAGAACGGCAATAAATTCTGTTCTTCCGACTGTTTTTCTCCGACTCCTGAAGCAACATTTACAGTCATGGTTTTGCTATAGGTATTACCATTGTTATCTGTTATTACGAGAGTAACAGTATATTCTCCTGGATTTTCATAAACATGTTCTGGACTAACGCCACTTCCAGTTGTTCCATCGCCAAAGTCCCACTGGTAGGAGACAATAACGCCATCTATATCATAACTTCCTGAGGCATTAAAAACGATGATTTGATTAGCTGATGTATTACTTGGCACATTAACATCTGCAACAGGTGGTATTTCTCCCGATTCTGCTTGTGAAACTGTAACATTAAGAACAGGCGACCAACTGCTATTCGAACCATTTTCATCTTGAGCCATTACTCTGATGCTGTAGTTTGAAATTGCGCTCCAATAATGAGACACGGAAACTGATGTATTTGAAGACATGAAATCTGACCAATTGCTATAAGTTCCATCGCCCCAGTCAAACCGATACCGTATTTGTTCTCCATCAATATCATAGGTTGAACTCATGAAGGTATACTCCACACCCATTTCAACGAATGTAGGACCAGATGGTTTAACAGGAGTTTCTGGCGAATTGTTTTGTCCAGAGGTATCATTAGTATCACCCCCAGGTGGAGGAAGGCCTCCTCCATCACCATCGCCGTCTCCATCCCCGTCACCATCGCCGTCTCCTCCGTTAGCTTCTGTAGTAAACTGGTATGATTTATTAGTCCAATTTCCACTGCCAGTATCCATACAAGATACATACCAAGTATATGTCGTAGAATAATCTAGGTCAGAAATGCTACATGATTTACTGCCATTGCTTGATTCATTTCCTGAACTGCTGCCACTGTTAGGACTTGTACTAATTGTATAGTTAAACGTGTCTCCATCTGGATCTTGAATGTTGATACTAAGCGAAGCGGTACTTATTGACACGTTAGTCGATCCATTTGTAGGATTAGGACTACTAAGTATTGGATTATTGTCTGCCGATTGAACTATTGCATTTCCATTATTTACAGCAATAGAAACATATTCTGTCTCATTTGTCACACCGACGCCATATAGATTCAGAAATGAGGTGCCAATAGTTGATTTAGCAGTAATTGAAATATTAACTAGTGTTCCATTATTGGAAACATTTCCTGAACCTATAATCAATCCGTAGACATCAACAATGCTACCAGCGTTGTTATCGATGGCACCATTATTGAAAAAGGTAGTATAACCAGCAAATATGTCCCCTTCTGTGACTGAATTAACTTGGAGAAGTGAAGCATTAAATGATAATTTAAACTCAAACGATTTAATCGGTTGACCGGGGGTACAATATACTCCAATGGTGAAAGTATCCTCAAGGAAGACAGTTTGACTTGAAGGATTAATGCGAACCGTAGTCTCAAAATCATCGGCAGTAACAGTCGTGCTTACAGATAAAGCAAATAGTACAATAACGACCGCCAGAACACAATATCTCCATCTATCAAAAATTCTCATATTTCATTCCTCCATTACACCCACCACATTTCGTTAAAATGGTTGGAGACTAGATTGGGATCAAACAATGCATTTTCACCTGAAGTGTCTGCATTGAACTCAACTACCTTATCCCCGTCACCCGCACCTGCAATATCGTCATTTATGTAAACAAGGGTTATTGTTATGTCATTTGGAGCGGTAAGATAGAAACCAGTGTCATTGAAAATGATGTATGTGGAATCAATGATTATGATGCTAAAATCCATTGTTTGTTGCACCGTATATGTTTCGTTTCCAACAACGAATTCAAAGCCTGGATTGATAGTTACAGCTGATATTTTACTTGAAATAAAAATCACGAGTATAACAGATATCAACATGATGAATTTTTTATTGATTAAATCCCACCTCTCTTCCATTCTCTCCTGTATTCTTGATTACGCGTGAAACTTTGTTATTAATGTTATATAAACGTGATGCGCTAAAATGTCAAAATGAAAAAACACACTTGTTAACACCAGTTATCTCCAATCGATTTACAAAAATAATTACATACTGTCAAAGTGGTTTTACATAAAGTAGAATTGGAAAAACGGATTAGATGTGGTAACAACAAATTTTGATGATTTATGAGAAATTGAATTTGCATTTAACGATTCACAAGACTCATTTTTTCCAGCCAAACACAAGTGGATAGTGCGCCTTTAATCTATTGAACAAAGTTGAAAAAAATTTGCAATATCCTTATTTTTCAGAATTTAAAAGAAAAATATAAGATGTTATGATAAACATCCGAAAAATACATATTGTTCGGATATGCTGCTAAATTGAAATGATGTGCTAACAAAGTTTGGATATAACATGTTAGGCGAAATGCTCACTTCGAGGCAAAATATGAATGTGAAAGAAGGAGGAAAAAATGTCAATTATGCCAGCTTTTGAGATAGGTTTATGGAATGCCTGGATTTTTATGATTTGTATTCTTCTCCCTCCGATTATATCGATTTTAGTAGGCAAAGGTAAAGCATCATCAAAAAAACTGAATGTTTCTGCTCCTATTAAGTATGAAAAATTATTTAATGTCATTTCTACGGCTGTTGTGGTTGCTGGAATTATCTATTCCGTCTTTCTGCCATTGCAATTAGGAGAAGTATGGTTTTTCATAGGTTTAGTAATCTTCCTAATAGCACTTGTTATTTCCCTATCAGCTACTTTTTTTGTTCGGACTACTCCAACTGATAAACCTTTCACCAAAGGACCCTACCGTTACTCAAGGCATCCATATTATGTAGCACAAACTTTGATATTTTTAAGCATCGCCCTAGCCAGTGTTTCATGGGTGTTTCTAATGCTTACAGTAATAATGGGAATTTTTCACCTGATATGTGCGCCTGCTGAAGAACAATATTGTCTTAAAAAGTATGGAAAGGATTACGAAGAATATATGAAAAAGACACCAAGATGGATAGGAATGCCAAAATCGGAAAAAAGTGATTAATATGCCCATTCGTTCGCACTATCGTCTAACAGCGGATAAAAGGGAAATCAAAGATTTTCCCAAATTGCCTTCGGCAACTTCTTTTATCTGCAAAACGTTATCTGCAATTCGATTAAATGGGAGAAATAATGATGGAAAACAAAATTAAAATTGGAATTATCCTCTGCGATCGTTACCGTATGTGCGCTGGTGGGAAATGTCTAAGATCTTTCCGGAATAGGGAAGGAGCCTTTAGTATTTATAAGGAGAATGAAGAATTGGAATTGGTTGGGTATACTACTTGTGGCGTCTGTCCTAATTGTAATCAAGCCCTGGGCGATGGAAACGAATGTCCGTATTGTGGCTACGATCTAGGAACAGACTTTGACTGATGACCGCATCATTAAAA
>Ga0255365_10409_pt1 | contig 11040 bp, 4 predicted proteins | sample ANMaggSeSYBR01J3_FD_182089 | JGI IMG/M metagenome (GOLD analysis project Ga0255365, IMG submission 182089) | Sediment cell enrichment communities from methane seep in Santa Monica Basin, California, United Staets - ANME aggregate JGI... | ecosystem: Environmental > Aquatic > Marine > Cold seeps >... | reverse complement strand
GGATTTCCGTTCCAGAGTGATATCGAAACTACAGATATAGAAAATTTCAATGGGATATTACGAGAAAGAGTTGGTCGACTAGTCAGAAAGACAAAATGCCACCCTAAAAGTAAAGATCTGCTGATAAACACCTTGGAATTCATCCAATTCCATTGGAATTTCATGGATCCATTACATGACAAGATGATACCGGCTATGATTGAATTATTGACTGATCATAAATGGGCATGGGATGATTTTATAATGTTTCATTTTGCGGTATAAATAAGGACATTACTATATCTTTCCTCGCTTCTCTCATAATTTTTCTGACTCAAATATAAAAATAATTTTATAAATTTTTAAGTATTCGCAGCTCAAGACAGATGTGTCTAGTCTAACATAACAATTGGAAAGCAAATTTTTACTATACTCAAATAGCATAGTCCAAACCAAAAACAGCGAGGTAGAAAGATAGCAAGATGTTATGATCTATATTGAAAGAGATTACAGTATCTTTAGAACAAAAAAATAAAAAAAGAAAGGAGAGGAGAGTTTTGGATTTATCCAGCCTAGTCTAGCATTGCAAATATCAAGAGTATAGTTCCACTACCTTCTTTTGTTTTTCCATCAACAGCAACTTTTATCGTCACAGCTCCAAATCCTAGAACGAATGGGATTTTAACTGTTTCACTGGCCCCTGCTGCAAGCGTGGAAATCGTTCCCTCTGCGTGTTTACCTACAAGGACTAATCCTCCCTCGAGATCAATGCTCCATTGAACATTGTTTGCAGCTGCTGTGCCACTGTTTTCGATGTCTGCTGAGATACCTATACCGCCTGAAATTTCTCCTATGTTTACAATTGGTACTGATGGTATTCCTACATTGTCATAATATATGTCGTTATTCCCGTTTCTGTTATCTGTCCATAAAATATGGCCTGAATTTGTTATATCTGCTGATCCGTATTGTTCGACTACTGTTCCAGTTTCATCGTTTACTTTTTCTGGAGTTGACCATGTTGCACCTGCATCCACTGTACTGGTTGTGTATAAATCGCCGTTTTGGATGAATGCACAAGTTGCTCCTTCACCATATACGACAACAGAGGGGTAGGCTTCATTTATACCTGGAGTTTCTGTGATCATGTGTTTTTCCCATGATCCTGATGTAAAATGGTCGTTTGATGTGTAGCATACAATATCTTTACTGCCGTCATCTGTTTCTATTTCAGCAATGACATATACTCTTCCATTTTTAGCTTCGACATATGGATGTGAACATTTTTTATATTGTTTAATAAGCCTAATGCCTGTTTGCCAATTATCACCATCAGTTAACGTTCCAACCTGTACCCGAATACCGGTGTTACTAGTATCAATATTTGATACATATTCTGCAGCAATAATGATATCTCCGTTTGATTGATCAATATCACATGATGTGTTGAAATAATCATATGTAGTTGATCCAATTCTAGTTATCCAACTACTTTCTCCATCAGTCCATTGAATCAACCAATCATTATAATAGCCCCAGCCACTATCCCCAGTTATTGATAAAATTCCCCAGAAATCCTCAGTGGGTTTTAACTCACCTTCATAGCTTGCGACATCACAACTTGTAAATGGTCCAAATTCTTGGCTTCCCCAATCAGTCGTATATCCTAGCCAACTACCAGGATCATTAATATCTAGTAATTCTATATGATAGGCCACACCAACTTCATACCATTGATCAGAAAGAATTGTTCCATGAGCTGAATTTCCTTCAGCCAGATCAATTCTTAATTGTGTTGGAGACCCTTCAAAAATAAATCCACCAGCTTCAGTCCATGTGGTTCCTCCAATATCTGAAGAAAAAAAGCCTGGATCGAATTCTGAGTCTATCTCAACTTCACATCCCATAAATATACTATCAGCAGATAAGAATACAGCAGGATTCTGATCATCCTCGGTGTTTTCAGTTATTTGCGCATCTATACCAACTGTTAGTGTTTTTATATTTTTTGTTTGAGTTTTTATATCTAGTTTGATAGGTATTTCTTCGGTTTTTAGTATATATTCCACTTGTTTGTCTGATGAATGGTTTTCTAATTGTGTTGTTTGTAGTGCACCAGTTGCAGAAATTGTAATCATCAGCCCAACAATACATATACTAAACAAATATATAGATTTCTTCATATTATTTGCCTCCATTTAGTTTTAGTTATATATTTGCCAGTATAAAAAATTATCTATTCTGTATCCAACTGTTTAGTAAAAAAAATAATTTGTAACTTTTGTCAAGGGTGCGAAATGGCAAGTAAAAGATTAAAACGATGGGTATTTGATCTGTTTTCAAAAAAATCTAAAAAGCATCCTACTGTTCAGCCAATTTGAAAACTGCAAAAATTTTGGTATAAAAAAAATGAAAAAAAAGAATTAATCCCACAACCCAAAATGGCTGAGGGATTTCTCACTTAGGAGTTAGTAGCAGTTTTTTTGATTAATAGATGTCTATGGGTTTACCGGTGTCGGCTCTGTCCAATCTGGACTGTAACATGTCATTGTTGGATCTGCAAAGATAACCTGCATGTTTGTAACCTTCATTGAAGAAGAGCCATATATTGAACTTTCTCTTTCCACTGATCCTGGTTTGGCAGTGTAGTCACGTTGATGGAGCCACACGTATCTTGAAAATGATTCACCAATGCTGTCACCCTTTTCTAACATGTCTCTAATCCACGAGTCATCCAGCAAATCTGCCTGTGGGCAACTACCTGTTCCAGCGTTTCCAAAGCATAATGCTGCTCCATGGGAGAGATATACTATTGGGCCATAGTGTGCTTGTGTGGTACAGGACATCCATAGATCAAATATTGAGTGCAGGTTGTCAAATGATTGATCAACCCATTTAAAGTGAATAAGATCATATAAGTTGGGTTCCTTTGCATTGTACCATGTAAATCCGCCCCATCTTGGTGTGTTGGTTTGTTTGCCGTCATACATATATCCTCGCCAGGCATCCCACCAGTTTTTATCTTTCAAATGTTCATGTGTTAATTCAACGTATGGAAATACATCGTTAATATTGTAATACTGCGCTGATATACCTGATCCTCCTGTTCCATGACCAGAGTAGTAGCAGATACTCACCCCTTCGTTGTATCTTTCGAGTAGATTGTCCCAAAGGACGTGTCCCTCATAGAATCTACCATGCGAGCTAAATGATCTCTTGAGTTCCCGTGATGAGTAGACAGGTTGTGACTTCCCATCGTTGGTTGTCCATGTCCAGCCATCTGGAAAGTTCATCAGCTGAGATGTTGAAACATTTCTACCTGGATTGGCATATATAATTGCAGAATATAGTATATCCCTAACAATAATAGCAGACGAGAATGCTGGCGTTTCAACAGGGATGTGCCCTGCATATGATTCTGTTCCCGTCATTGCTCTGCATATCAAATCACGGAGGTCATAGTCGCGATTTCCAACAAAGAGATATGCTTCTTTTCCGGATTTATCTAAGCCATAGCCGTCTATCATATCGTAAACGCCGTCATATATCCGTTGCATCCATGTTAGTTTTATATCAAGTCCCATTGGCGGAAATTCTTGGTCATGTTTCAGATAATATAGTATAACATCTAACCATGATGTAATTTCCTCAATATCTAAAGGTTCTGAGTGATCTGGCAGGTGCCCAAGTGAACGACAACCGTGATAAAAGTCACCGCCGTATTCTCGCCATGTCGCTGCTTTATCCATTGTATCATAGGCTTCTGGTGCTTCTCCAAAATCTAACACTGGGCTTCCATGGTATGCTGCTGCCATTGCTGCAGGTGCAAAATAGCCATCTCCACTAGCAAGGGATGTTACGGTGATGAAGTTCTCCGAACGTGAATCTGCCTTTATAACATCTATTACGTCCTGCATAGTATTGTATGTCGTTGTAGCACCTGGATTCGCACTGCTTATACTATCGATGTTTACAAATATTTTTGTGGATACATCTGAAAGAGCACTTTGTGTTGCAGATGGAACATCATTCTCTGTTACATACAGCAATGGTGCATGTTTTAATGATGCAATAACTGCTGCATTTGCTGCTGAAAGTGCTGCTGCTATTCTCTTAGGATTATACTTTCTAAGTGTAGCTGTGATGTGATAGTTGCCACTGAATCCTACATCCTCAAGGTTCTCATCCATATATGGAACAACAATGGCAGTCCATGTTCCCTTCACAGGATGATGAATCTCTACCTCAAAATCATCATGTGCTTCAATTATCCATGTTCTAAATTCATCATAGTCGTGCTCCCAGTGTCCGCCGTTCCATTGATGTATGGGTTTAATTTCTCCACCATTGTAATGTGGAACAGCAGGTCTTCGCACATTTCCCTCGGGGTCAATAAGATAAACTATTAGATTAGATGGGGTGTTTGTCTCAATTTTTACTTTTATGCTACTATCTGTGTCGTCAACCTTTATATTATATCTATCGCCTTTGTATTTTATAATCTGTAATTCATCTAATCCAGTCTCGCTTGTCACATATGGCATCCATATACCTGGGCGAGCAACTGGGAAAAAAGTATCTTTGTCTTCACCGTTGAAATCATATGGATATGGCCACCAGTCCTCCATTATCCCTTCAAATCGCGGAGTTAACAGTCCTGTGTCACCTGCGAAGTTGGTGCCTTTGGCAACCAAGTGTATAGCACCCCAACTCTTCATGAGCAACATTGGATATGCAGAATACCCTTCGACTTCGAATTTAAATTCACCAGGTTGAACAGTAGTAATTTCTGGTGTTGAGGAAAGTGTTGTATCTTTGTTAATAACTTCCACTATTTCATCTTCAAAGCTACTTCCATCAACTGTTATAACCGCAGTATCATAGGTACCAAATTTATCTCTTGCGATATCTGCTGCGGCTTGAACCGGATCACTTGAAACAGTATACTCAGTTGTCTCCATACCATTTCGTGCGAGATAGGTATTCCAATCATCAATAAGGTACTGAGTGGTTTGATCTACTGTTGTGAACCAGGTTGGTACTAAATCGACACCCTGGTAAACTATAGGTGAAACATATCTTTCTCCTCCATCAATGTAATTTGCTGCAGGAATTGCTGCGAGATAGCCATATTCGTCTTTGTTGCTGTCTGGGTCATCATTTACAACAAATGTCTGCGCAACTGGTGTTATGTCAGGCTGTGGAATTGCACCTGGTGGAGCCTCTGCAGTACCACCAATATCTAACTCAAGTGTATAGGCACCAGAACCATAAAGGAAATAATTATCAGGCCATTTGCTTTCATCCCAACCCGGAAACATATCAATTTTAATTTTCCATATGCCCGATGCATCAGCAGGATATTCAAGTTCATCTTCTCCATAATATTGAGCGGAATAGACCCATTCACCGGATGGATTATACAAATGAATATCGAAATCCCCCTCTCTAACATCTTTTTTATCCACAGGTGTCACGGTAACAAAGATACCCTGACCAGAATTAGCAGTAAAGCTATACCAATCTTCCCAGTCGCCCTCATCCATGTAACCTGAATAAGAGCCAGGAGTTATGGATGTAGCCTGATTTATATTGTTTCCTGCATCACTACCAGTACCTGCGTCATTCTGACTACTTAGCGTTATACTAAATGTGTAATTGCCCCTCACAGCACCACTGTTAGCAAAAATTATAACATAATGTTTGCCTGTTTCAGTGGCAGTATAACCATTAGCAACAACACCAGTCATGTGATCAGCAAGTTCAAAATCAAAGTCTTCTCCACTGCTTAAGGAAACTTGGATACTTTGTCCTTCACAGACAGAGAAGTAATAACAATCAGCATCATCACGATCACTGGGATCCAATGTACCTGTGCGCCCTCGTCCTGGAACACCCTGATCCACGGATTCACCAACATATATTGGTAAACCCCTCGAGAACGTATGCCCTGCATCCGTATTGTATCCGATATCATCCTGATAGCCTACCAAAGAAACTTCCACCTCTGGTACGTAGTATGTATCCGAAAAAATAAATCTGTCCTCTTCGAGAACAGAGCTTTCTTTCATTTTTGATTTAATTGCGCTGGACATAGGTAATAATAGTGCACTACCTATAAGAACCACTGCTAAAACTACTGCCCCTATCTTACATATTCTAGAATTTTTCATAATTTTATGCCTCCGCATGTCTAATTTATATAATATATATCTTATGATATACTTAAATTTTCCTATTACACAATCGAGAATACTTGGGATTTCCAAAACTAGAATGGAGTAAATTCAGGATATTACAACACACTATCGTCAAGAAAAATTTAAAATATAAAATCAACTAAAAAATAAATTCTTTATTTTCAAATAAACGTGAGAAATATTTGCAGATTTCAATGGAAGAAATATAACATTATTAGTAGCATGGTTTTTCCATTAAAAAGCGGGGAGTTTAGAGGCAAAAATACCCTTCCAATCCATTATATATTAAATACTACAATTAAACACTACAATAAAATGAAAAACAAAAGCACAGTAGCATTTACAACTTTTGTATCTGAATTCCCTCCATACATGCTTACATCCACTGTTACTACTGTTTTACCTATGCCTGTTATCAAATCTGAACTTATTGCCACCTGATTCCCTGGAGGAATGCTTTCAATCGAACCTGATGCTGTTTTACCTGAAAATATTGCACCGCCATTTAATGTAATGTTCCAATTAATGTCTGTAGCCTCCCCCCCTCCAATATTTTTTATAACGGCGTTTATTCTAAACGTCCCACCAGTTATAACACCTATTTCAATTTCTGGCTCTATGATATTCATAACTAACGGTTCTGACCAATTACTTTCAACTTCACACACGTCTTTTGCTTTTACTGTAATTTCATATGCTCCTCTCTCAGTCCAGTCATGAGCCGCTGTTATCTTCTCACCAGAATCATATGGGCCAACCCATCCACTATCCGTACCATCGCCCCAATCAACAAAATATTTGACAACATCGCCATCTTGATCGGTTGTTGTAATGTTATATGTGTATTCATTTTCTTTTTTGCCGGAGGTTGGGCCATCTATAACAGGTACCTCTGGAGGAGTGTCATCATCATAAACAATTACGGTAAAACCTTCCGACCAATCGCTTTCATAACCATATTCATCCTCGGCCTGAGCCTTTACTACATAGATCCCAGGAACATCCCAAAAATGGGATTTACTTGCAGGCATACCATTATCTACAAATTCTGTGAAATTGCTATAGTCATGAGATCCTTCAGCATCCCAATCAAATTTATATCTTATTTCGTGAAGATCGTTAGGATCTGTGGCATTTGTAGTGTATGTACCAGAATCACCTATATGTATTGCAATTGGGCCGTCAGGTATACTTGGGGCATTTGGATTGCTGTTTGGATACATAACAATATTTCCCATATCGTTGTACCCGCCGCTTACAATACCTGAAGATTCTCCTGACCAACCACGATGACCACAGCAACCTGTAACATAAACAGTGAACACTGTACCGTCAGGCCAATTTGGACCAGGATCACCGCAATCAACTTGCCAGTTTCCACTAGAATAAACAGAGGTACTTAGAGTGCCTAATGAACTCACAACATCCACTAGTGCTCCTGTAGTAGAACCGCCATCACTGTATGTTGCAGTTCCATAGATTAAATGCGCGGAAGTTTGTTGAAAAAAAAATTTATTTAGAATGGGACATTTTTGGGTTAGTTTTTCAAATAATTGTGATAATAGATCATATCTCATATCTTTTGGCATACTAACTTCAAGTGTTCCCCATTCGCTTTCGGCTTGATAATAATCCCATGCCTTCACTTTAATAATATATGTTCCCTTTTCTTCCCAAGTATGACTTATGCTTACTTCTTCATCAGATTCATACGGCCCAATATATATTGTGTTGGTGCCATCACTCCAATTGATATAGTAATATATGTCATCACCATCAGGATCCGTTGAAATTATTATATACTTCTGTTCCTCACCTGCCTTTCCATTTATGGGGCCTGTTATATCAGGTGCACCTGGCGGCTGATTAGTTATAGTAGGATAACCAGCATTCTTCCATGCAGTTATTCCACCAAGCATATTGTAGATTATTCCATTAAATCCATTATCAACAAGAATATTTGCCGCATCAGTACTCCTACCACCAGACAGGCAGTAAAGAATAATCTCCTCACCCTCATATAATGATATAAACTCTTGTAATATGCTTTCATTGCTCCATTCGCAAACACAATGATGTCTTGGGTTTTCAGGAGAAGGGACGTCTATGTGTTCGCTTGCCCATTCTACATCAGTTCTAACATCTATAGGTAGTTGAATACCATTGTATGTATCATTTAACAGAGTCCAAGCTTCTTCAACAGAAATGTCTGTATATCCACTTAATATACCATTAATGACAGGTGTGTTAAATGTTTGTTCTATTCCAACACCCAACACATTTACAGTTGGTCCAAATATAAGTCCAATCAACAGAATTGCAATTCCAACAATTAAACATTTCTTAGACATTTCATTTAACAATTCAATTTCTCCAAATATTAATTAACTTATAATTATATAAACATTTGTTAACTTATAATATTTTTGTTAATCGTTTAACAAAGAATAAAGAAAAGATGTTGTTTGAGTACTTTTTTACAGTTCAAGTAGTTGTCTCAACATTGGAAATATATATGGATGATTTTCCAAAAATCGCAAGAATGGTGTGTTTCTGTTTTTTGGCATGCTGATCGGTAGTGGATCTGACCATTCGCTTTCTGCTTCATATATGTCTTTAGTCTTTACTTTAATTCCATAATCTCCTTTTTCACTCCAGTCATATGAAGCATTTGCGATAACTCCAGATTCATAAGGACCAAGCCATCCACTCGTATTTCCATCTCCCCAGTCCCATAGATAGTAAATCTGGTTTTGATTTGGATCAGTGGTATCACTTGAGTATGTATATTCAGTATTGGCTTTCCCATTTGTTGGGCCATTTGGAGTACTTGGTTTATTTGGCGGATAGTTCTCAGCAACATCTACAGTTGTTGAATCTGTGGTCTGAATGTCCTTTCCATCAGTAACTGTTAAATTGACAGTATATGAACCAAACAAGCTGTAGCTATGATCAGGGTTTTGTTCGTTTGAACTATTGCCATCACCAAAATCCCATTCATATGAATATGGTAAATAACCACCATACGCTAGTCCTTTAAAGTTAATTGATATGTTTGGTGGACCTTCATAAGGACCATTTGCATCAGCTATTAGCTCATTTGTTATAGTTACAGTGGTATGATCTTCACCCTCGTGTCCGCCATCGTCACGAACGGTTAAACTAACAGTATAATTGCCCATTCCATAATAGGTATATACAGGATCTTTGTCATTTGATGTATTGGTACCATCCCCAAAAATCCAAAGCCACGTATGTGGAGATTTTCCTCCATTGACACTTCCATTAAACTGTATAGGCTGACCAACAACCCCATAATATGGTCCATTGGCATCGGCAGTTACAGAAGTTGATACTACCTTGAATGAATCATATGCTGTAACACCCTGCTCATGTGCATCTGTCTTTACAGTATAATATCCAAGTGGACCATTAACAGAATAATATGCCTGATAATTACCTTGTGAAGATGTTGATTGACAAATTGAAAATACAATCTGTCCATTGGTCTTAATTTCTATACACACAGGAGCTCCACCAACTCCAACTCCATCATTGGACAATTTTCCTGAAATCTTTACTGTTTCTCCAGGGTAATACTCAGAATGATCTGTTCTACATGTAAGGGTATATACCATTGACGCATTAAGTAACGGAGTTGTAGCTAGCGAAATAATAATACAAATAACAGCACCTACTTTCTTGGTTTGGTAATATCTTCTCGATCTTCTTTTCATTTGCAACATATTTCACATCCGAATCGTTTTTTCCTTTGGAAAAGCCCAAAGATATCTTCTTATTATTCCCTTTTTTCGGGAAAGAGTAATGAGTTTACTGTCCTAATGTACATGGAATGTAAGCATACAACCAATATGCATAGCCTGGTTCAAGCGCGTTTGCAAATGTATAACTCTGACTGCCACGATCCCAACCAAAGATGAAATCGCTTACATAGCCACCAGTCACTGCATCATCCCAGGAGATGCCACCAATAAGTAGATCATCTTTACTTACATTCTCATCATCAGGTGAACCTACAATATTCCAATTTTGTTCAATATCTGTTATGTAGTTATCGTAGTTTGTGCTCATCAGAGGGATCCACAGTTGACAAGGATTATATGCATACATCCAGTAACCATAACCAGGTATAAACGTATTAGCAAAGTCATAACTCTGACCAACGCGATCCCAACCAAAGATGAAATCACTCACATATCCATCTGAGACTGCCTCGGCCCAACTATGATCGCCAGCATTATACTTAACTATTAAATCTGTTTTACTTATTGATTGATTTAAAGACAACGCAACAAAATTCCAGTTAGAAGATAAATCAGTTATATGTGGATCCATTATTTCGAACGTGAAAACATCTGAAGTGTTCTGATTGCCATTTACATCATCTGTCCAAATATAATAACTGTAAACACCCGTTGTTGAAAAGGTTGAGTCATAGGTGTATGTATCACCAGTATCAGGTGTCATGGTTTCATTAAAGGTAGTATCATCAGGATATGTCATGACTGCTTTAACTTCATTTACTCCAGCATCATCAATAACATCTGCAGAGATTTCAACATTTTCTCCAGGTGCTTGAATTGATGGAGTTGCATCAGCATTTGAGATTTCAGGTGGGCCGCTATCTAAAACTGGATGTGCAGAGGTTGCATCATCTGAGTAGTAAGCCGTGAATGGATTTCCAGATACATCTGGATCTGCATATGCTTGGTGGGGTTCATCATAGAAAACAGCAAGTATTACCTGACAATTATCATATGTTAATCCAGGATAACTTGATGAACCATCCCATATTGTACTTGTTGTGTAAGTTTCACCCGGAGCAATTGAAATTGGTTGA
>Ga0255365_10405_pt1 | contig 11062 bp, 9 predicted proteins | sample ANMaggSeSYBR01J3_FD_182089 | JGI IMG/M metagenome (GOLD analysis project Ga0255365, IMG submission 182089) | Sediment cell enrichment communities from methane seep in Santa Monica Basin, California, United Staets - ANME aggregate JGI... | ecosystem: Environmental > Aquatic > Marine > Cold seeps >... | reverse complement strand
CTTACTGCTTCTGTCAATAATATCGATATCTAAATTTTTTAAAGAACTTAAATATTCAATTGACTTTTGATTATCAAAACAAACTTCTAATTTATCTTCTTTCTCCCAACAATCATCGGGTTGATTGATACATACCAACAATTTAAAATTTTTAAAAGATTGATTTTTGAGACAATCAATAAATGTTGGCAAATAATCCATCTCATTCAAAGAGGGAAGTGCAACATAAACCTTTATTGAGGATGAACCCATGAAACAATATTGAAATGGTAAAATTAACTCAAATAAATATTACAGGCTTTTACAACAATACTTATCTTTGCCCCTTGAAAAAGTTATTTGTTATTTGTTATTGGTTAATAGTTTGGGATTCTTTACTACCCCATTTCACAATTAACTTATAACAATTAACCATTCACATATTTTAGTTTCATGGACAGAAATACCATAACAGGCCTCGTAGTTATTTTTGCGATCCTCATTGGATACAGCATCTGGATGACACCCTCAAAAGAGGAGAAGGAAGCATTTAGGCATCAGCAGGATTCCATTGCCCAGATTAATAGGGTACAAGATTCCATTACGCTTGTCAGACTTATTGAACAACACAGACAGGATTCCATCAGGATAGCCAACGAACCTGCACAAACAACAGAAACAAATACAGATGAATTAACTGATGTTAACCGTGATAAGCTGGGAATCTTTGCAAATTCTTCAGTTGGAAATGAAGAATTATTTGTTCTTGAAAGTGAAAAACTGAAATTACGGATATCTTCAAAAGGAGGTAAAATTGTTTCGGTTCAGCTTAAAGAATTCCAAACATATGATACATTACCCCTTAATCTTTTCAATCCCGGGAAAACCTATTTTGGACTTACTTTCTTTGCCAGCAATAGGATCATCAATACGAACGAATTATTTTTCCAGCCTGTTTGGGTTAATAATAGCGTAAATGGATCAGGAAGTTTATCCATGAGGCTTTATACGGATGCTTCTGAATCTGGCTATGATGAGGAAAAGTATATTGAATTCCTTTACACGCTCAAGGGTAATGATTACATGATGGATTTCGATATCAATTTTGTCGGAATGGATCAATTCGTCGACCAGGGAACGAATTTCATTGATTTAACATGGAACAGTGAGAAAGTTTATCCGGCAGCACGATATTCCGATAGGGTAGGGTTTGGGACTGGCCCGGCAATGCTAAAAGGAAAGGATGGTGACTGGTCGGGTTATCCGGTTTATCCATTTGAATATTTCGATGAAGTGAAATTCAATTATGATTTGTTTTCTGATTTGTTTTTAAAAGATGTCGTAACCCCATTGGATGAATTCATTCAGCAGAAATTCGGAAATCAAAATATCTGGCAGCCTTTAAGGGAAAACTTTAAAACAAAGGAAAATTTTATTCAGGCCTGCCACCATAAACTTGATGGCTTCAGGATTTTCCAATACCTGAAATGGAGAAATTCGGAAAATAATTTTTCAGATGAAGAGAATTTGATTCGTTTTCTTGAAAAATTTTATGTTGAAAAAATATCATCTTTAGGTTTTGATTTTAAGAAGTTGGATTTTATAAAAACAAGTATACAGGAATTTGATGAACTTAGAAAGTTATTTGTAGGAATTGAAGAGGAGTATCAAAAGGAATAAGAAAATTTAGCTTGAATAATTCATAAATTTTTATATCTGCATAACTTTTGCACCGTCCTTTAGGGCGGTGATATTATAAGACAATGTTTAATGGCTTTAGCCGTTAATGAAAAAGAAAAAATTGATAATTAATGGCTAAAGCCAATTTCTCAACTGTAAAAGCAACTCCGTGCTAAAGCACGGAGCAAAACACACATCTTCAAAATTGTTTGTGAATTATTCAGGGTAGGTTAGTGAATACTTTTTAACACAAAATTTGGAAAGAAAAGATACAATGTATGAATATCCATGAACGCAAATCACATAATAAAAGAATAATAGTTGTCACAGGCCCGACAGCAACAGGCAAAACATCCTTTGCTGCAAACCTTGCATCCCGGTTGAATGGTGAAATCATCAGCGCTGATTCACGGCAGGTATACAAAGGTATGGAGCTGGCGACCGGCAAAGATTTTAATGATTATGTTGTCGAAGGCCAAAATATACCATACCACCTCGTTGATATTGTTGATGCGGGTTATGAATACAATGTGTTTGAATTTCAGCAAGATTTTTTGAATGCGTTCAATGACATCGTTTCCAGAAATAAATTACCCGTTTTATGTGGTGGAACGGGGATGTACATTGAGGCGGTACTCAAAGGATATAAATTGATAAAAGTTCCTGAAAACAAAAAACTAAGGACTGAACTTGACTCAAAAACCAAAGAGGAACTCATCCGGTTATTGAAGGGGTATAAAGTGCCGCATAATTTAACCGATATTGAAGACAGGAAAAGATTAGTGAGGGCTATAGAAATTCAGCAATATTATAAGGATAACCCGGAAATTGATACTTCCTTTCCGAGATTTGATAGTTTGATTTTTGGAGTTAATTTTGATCGGAAAACAATTCGTGAAAGGATAACCGAACGCATGAAAGTAAGATTAAAAAAGGGAATGGTGGATGAAGTTAAAGCATTACTTCAACAAGGTCTGAAGCCGGAACAATTAAAATTTTATGGCTTGGAATATAAATATCTTACACAATATGTAACGGGTGAAATTTCCTATAATGAAATGTTTAGATTATTAAATACAGCTATACATCAATTTGCAAAAAGGCAAATGACGTGGTTCAGGAAAATGGAAAAAACAGGTTTAAAGATCAATTGGATAAATGGAGAATTGACTATTCCTGAAAAGGTTGATCAGGCGCTTTCTATTTTGAAAATTAAGGAATAATGCGATAATAAAAAATAGAAACCGCAAAGTAACGCAACGTAAGGCGCAGAGTAACGCAGAGAAAAATATTGTGAGAAATGCGGAGAACATTGCCTCCTTAATGGTAAAAAAAGGCTATTTGAACCCTTGATTCGCTTGAATAATTAAAATATAGAAATCTTGATAATTTTAAGGGTTTACTAAATTTGCTGAAAATTAATTTAAATAAATGAAACGATTTAACATTTTTACTCTATTGCTGCTGATTGTTACCAGTTGTAATTCATTCCAAAAAGTTGACGAAAATGAACCATACGTCGTAATACTCTCCCTTGATGGCTTCAGATGGGATTATGCTGAAACAGTACCTACGCCTAACCTGGATAAAATTGCTAAAATGGGTGTGAAAGCTGAATCTATCAAGGCATCATTTCCTACCAAAACATTTCCTAATCATTATAGTATGGCAACCGGGATATATCCTGATCATCACGGAATAGTACTGAATTCATTTTATGATCCGGAAATGGATAAATATTATCATATTATGGACAGGGAGGCTGTTGAAGACAGCTCGTTTTACGGGGGCGAGCCGATTTGGGTAACAGCAGAAAAGCAAGGTGTGATTTCCGGTTCCTATTTCTGGGTTGGATCGGAAGCGGCAGTTCAAGGAATTAACCCCACATACTGGAAAAGATATGATCATGACTTTCCGTTTGAGCAAAGAATAGATTCGGTAATCTCCTGGTTACAGAAACCTGAAGATGTTCGACCGCATTTGATCTTATGGTACATGCATGAGCCGGATCATATCGGCCATGTGGGAGGACCTGAGAGTATTGAACTTGACTCAGTTATTGTTTATTTGGATCACCTGCTTGGAGTTTTTCTAAATAAACTTCAGCAATTACCCATTCATAACAAAATCAACGTAATTGTTACTTCCGATCACGGTATGTGTGCAACATCCAACGAAAGAAAAGTGGTGCTTGAAAGTACCATCACCCTGGAGTGGGTTGATATTATTCAGGGTTATAATCCCAACTTTGTTATTAAAGCCAAAGAAGGTTATATTGATAGCCTGATGTTTGAACTTGGAAATACAGAACATATTACTTCCTGGAGATCAGAGGACATTCCAGAGCGATTAAATTATGGCAGCAACCCAAGAACTCTGGATATTGTTGTTGTTGCTGACAGCAGTTGGAGTGTAGTTTTACATGAAGATAAATATGTGGGTAATGGTGCACATGGTTATGACAATGATAATAATGACATGGATGCTATTTTTTACGCTTTCGGACCGGCCTTTAAAGTAAACTATGTATCTCCAAAATTTAATAATGTGGATATTTATCCTTTGATAGCACACATCTTACATCTGGAACCAGCAAAAGTTGATGGAACGTTTGAGAATGTGAAAGGACTTTTAAAGGAATAGTTTCGGGTTTAGGGTTCAGTGTTTAGAGTTAAGGACTCAGAACCCAAAACTCAGAACTCTGAACTCAGAACATTTTGGTTAGTGCTCCTCAAACTTCTTCTCTCCGGCCTCAATCCGGATTGACAGCCTGTTTTCTTCAGGCGGAATTACACAAGAATATTTAGGATTATAAGCGCAATAGGGATTATAGGCTTTATTGAAATCAAATACCAGGACATTTCCCTCATCGGGTATTTCACAATCAATATAACGTCCGCCACCATAAGTCTCTTTTCCACTTGTTTCATCCCTGAAAGGAACGAATAAATGGTTGGTGTCTCTGGAAAGGTCGAGCATCTTTTTATTTTGATATACCGCCAGTTTTAATTCAATAGAATCGATATTAAAATGTACTACCCCATATCGGATATATGAAGGAGTTCTGTCGCCTGATGTTTTCATGATAACGGTTTCAGGTTTTTCTTCTTTGACCAGTGTTCCTTCAACGCGATATTTTATATTGGCATGAAAATAGTTCAGACCTTCAAAACTTTTACGCTGTTCAGGTAACAAGGGAGTGGGATCGGAGTACATCAATTTAATGTTCTTACCAGTCCTGTGTTTTTCAATTTCTTCGTTGAATTTTAGAATTGTACTGTCCTTTTCAACCTGTGAAACGACTGAAAGGCAAATTAAACTATAAATTAAAGTAAGTGATAGTACAAGGTTGTATTTCATAGTTATATATAATATCAATAATTGAAAATGTTATCGTTTGAGCTTGTAAAAATAAATCAAAAAATTGGATTTATTTTATTCTTCTCAATCTTGAATTCTTCCCGAATTAATCACGAACTTTTTGTATAATTGCACGTAATTTTAATTTTCATTTGATTCTGATATGGTAAATCGATTATTTATTCCACTTTTTTCCTTCTTGTTTTTTAGTCTGTTTTCAATACATATATCTTCTTTTGCAAAAAATGAACCCCATCAGGACACATTAAAAATTGCCAATGAAAATGCAACGGTTGTCAGTGAAAAACATGCAGGGGAGCTTTCATTAGGAGAGAGAATAAATAACGGGTTCACACCTATAGTTGATGGCTTGGGAAGCGTTTTGTTCTGGGATCCGTTTGATGTAATAGGTATTTATGACCCTGTAATTTATAACGAATCAGGGAAGCCTTTTCTGGATGAAGAGGGTAATGAAAGCACATCACCCATACCGCTTGTGGTTGTCTGGCTGATATTGGGTGCGGTATTTTTTACTGTATTCATGAGGTTTATCAATATCCGTGGATTTAAACATGCCATTGACCTTGTGAGGGGCAGATATGACAATCCTGAACATAAAGGGGAAGTATCCCATTTCCAGGCCTTAACAACAGCGCTTTCGGCTACAGTTGGTTTGGGTAATATTGCCGGTGTAGCTATTGCCATTTCCATTGGAGGGCCGGGAGCCACTTTCTGGATGATCGTTGCCGGCTTTTTGGGCATGTCATCAAAATTTACTGAATGTACCCTTGGTGTGAAATACCGAAAGATAGATGCGAATGGTGTTGTGTCGGGTGGTGCTATGTATTACCTTAGAGATGGTTTGAAAAAGAAAGGTTTGAAATGGTTAGGCGCTTTCCTGGCATTTGTTTTTGCCATACTTGTTATCGGAGGTTCTTTTGGAGGAGGAAATATGTTCCAGGCCAACCAGGCATTTGCGCAACTTGCTTATGTTATGCCCGGCGTATCAAATCAGGGATTTTGGTTTGGAGTTATTGTAGACATATTAGTAGGAATTGTAATAATTGGTGGAATAAAGAGCATTGCGAGCGTTACGGATAAAATAGTACCCATCATGGCGGTGGTTTATGTTGGAGCTGCGCTTGTAATAATTTTCATGAATATTAGCCATACAGGTGAAGCATTCAGGATGATATGGGATGGGGCTTTTGGAGCAGATGCCATGAAAGGCGGCCTCATCGGTGTGCTTATAGTCGGATTCAGAAGAGCAGCCTTTTCCAATGAAGCAGGTGTGGGTTCGGCTGCCATTGCACACTCCGCAGTAAAAACTGACACACCCGTTACCGAAGGATTTGTTGCTTTGCTTGAACCATTTGTGGATACAGTTGTAATTTGCACCATGACAGCTTTAGTGCTGATCTTTACAGGAAGTTATGAAAACCCTTACGCACTTGAAGGAGCACAATTGACATCTGAAGCGTTTTCTTCAGTCATATCCTGGTTCCCTTATGTACTGGTGATAGCGATCTTCCTTTTTGCATTTTCAACGATGATCTCATGGTCATATTATGGCCTGAAAGGTTTTGATTATTTACTTGGTGATCTGACTGAAAAATACTTAAAAAACAGGAACATTGCAAAATATACCTATTTCATCATATTTCTCGCTTTCATCGTTGTTGGCTCTTCGTCCAACCTGGGAGCGGTGATGGATTTCTCCGATATGATGATCCTATCTATGGCATTCCCAAACATACTCGGATTATTGATCCTTGCCCCTGAAGTAAAACGGGATTTAATGGATTATCTTAGGAAATTAAAGAGCGGGGAGATTAAGAGGTATAAGTAGGGAAATAAGTAATAAAGTGAATAATTAACGCGAATTCTAATTTTTATTCATTTAGCAAGACTGCAATTTTATTAATCATATTGTCAAATTCTTCCTTTTTAAATAGCCGTGTTAAAAAAGCAATCTTCCCTTGCTTATCAATTACCACATTCCTGGTCACTCCGCTTTTTTTGTGGGCAAATATTCCAAAAATATCAGCATTAGGATCCAATGCCATGGGATAGGTTGTTCCCATATCTTCCTGGAATTTAATAACCGTTTCCAATGGTTCATCATAATCCACTCCGATCAGTACAAAATCATCATCCTTGAATCTCTGCCATATTTCTTTCTCCAGATGTGGCATTTCTTTACGGCACACTCCGCACCAACTGGCTGTAAATTGTAAAACAACCACTTTCCCTTCTAACGATTTTAATGTTTGGCTGCTACCATCAATAAATTGGAATTCAATATTTGGTACAGCGTCTCCGATTTCAGCAGTATATCCCCTATTTTCATAAGTTTTCGGAGAATTGCATGTGATTATTGTGAATATTAATAAAGCTAATAAAAATAATGTCTTCAGTTTCATAAGTATGAATTTTGGGTGGACGACAAATTTCCTCTATGTGAATATCAAATTACACTTCTTAACAAAATAATAACTTTTAAAAATTATGTTGATTTTATCTACGAATCCTTTGTGAAAACTTGGTGTCTTGGTGCTTTTGTGGCAAACATTTTTTCCTGCCACTAAGACACAAAAACACGAAGGATCACTAAAACAACAATATAATGGAAATTTGTCATGCACCCTGAATTTTTGCAAAGTAAAAATAGTTGATATTAATACTAAGCCAGATAATTTAACATTTCTTTAAACTTTTTATCAATAGTAATAATAAATATTTACTTTTGTACCATACAAAACAACCGATGAAAACTATTGTCTTCATACCGACCTGTTAATATTGCCTGAGAAGGTTCCACATCTCTATTTCGGGTAATTAATACTGGCAAATCATTGCGGGATCCCCGCACAATTTTACAATTTATTTATTTTTTAACATTTTAATTTTAGGAAAAAATCTATGAAAACATTTACACTTTTTACCCTTGCTGTGGAATTATGTGCCGTCCCGTATGGACCAAATAATCCATTATCACGCAAAAAGAATATTGAATTGAATGAACATGTTAAACGAAAACAAAATGAATAAAATATATAAACTAACTTTGAAATTTTCATCATTAATGTACAAAGGCAACATTAAATATAAAAGATTAGTACAGGACGTAAAAGAGGTCATTGCCGGAACCGAACAGGACTTTACAACGGGTAGTTTAAAAAGGGCAATCTTTCTGTTATCTGTACCGATGGTATTGGAAATGGTGATGGAATCCATTTTTGCTGTTGTGGATATCTATTTCGTTTCCAGGCTGGGAGCCGAGGCCGTAGCCACTGTAGGTATCACCGAATCTTTGGTTACCATTGTGTATGCCATTGGTATTGGATTAAGTGTGGCCACCACTGCTTTGGTATCCAGAAGGATTGGGGAAAAAAATCCTGAAGGAGCTGCTAAAGCTGCTTTTCAATCGATTATTACAGGATTGTTTGTTTCGCTATTGATAGCTATTCCAGGAATCATTTATGCTTCTAAGCTGTTGCAGGTAATGGGAGCCTCAGAAGAGATCTATGCCAATATGAGTAGTTATACCGCCATTATGTTGGGAGGGAATGCTGTGATTATGTTGCTCTTTATCATCAATGCGGTATTCAGGAGTGCAGGTGATGCAGCTATCTCCATGCGTGTACTATGGGTCGCTAACATCATCAACCTGATACTGGATCCCATGTTGATCTTTGGGATCGGACCATTTCCTGAACTGGGTGTAATGGGCGCTGCCGTTGCTACCAATATCGGTCGCGGACTGGCAGTCATTTACCAGTTTTACCTTTTATTCAAAGGAAATGGAAGGGTGAAACTATTGGTTAGTCATATTTCTGTTCATCTTCAAACTATCCGGTCGTTATTGAAATTATCTGTGGGAGGGATCGGCCAGAATGTGATTGCCATGTCGAGCTGGATCGGATTGGTCAGGATCATTTCAGAATTTGGAAGTGAAGCCATAGCAGGTTATACCATTGCCATCCGTATTATTGTATTCTCCTTATTGCCTTCATGGGGGATCAGTAATGCCGCGGCAACACTGGTAGGACAAAACCTCGGAGCTAAAAAGCCCGGTCGTGCTGAAAAGGCGGTGTGGGCTGTGGGTAAAGTGAATATGGCCTCCATGGGTATCATAAGTGTGATCCTGATCCTGTTCCCTTCGGCATTTATCCGTTTGTTTATTGATGATCCTGCCGTAATTTTTAGCGGCGCTGCAAGTTTGAGAATACTGGCATATGGATTTATTCTATATGGATTAGGAATGGTAATGGTTCAGGCATTGAACGGGGCAGGGGATACCCTTACACCGACTAAGATCAATTTCTTCTGCTTCTGGCTATTGGAAATACCATTGGCCTATTTTCTTGCCCTAAGCCTGGGTATTGGGGAAACCGGTGTTTATTATTCCATTGTGATTGCTGAGTCGGTCATGACCATTGCAGCAGCCTGGTATTTTAAACGAGGGAAATGGAAATTAAAGGAGGTTTAAAATTAATTCTTTAAATGTTTCACGCCCGCCTGAACTATTCGGGAAGGCAAAGAGCGCATGAGGAGTGCAAAGAACGCTAAATATTTTTTTTCGAGATAGAATTTTGCGGGCTTGGCGAACTTCTTTGCGTCATTAGCGTGAAATAAAATTTTGATTATTGCTTAACAGGAGGATTGTTAAATCTGCAAAACCTTTGCCCCTCGTATTTTTCTTTCTTTTCATTTAGAATAGCGTCTGCTGGAAGTCGTTATATTTTACCACATTATTATTATGAAATCAACTCATCAAATGAATATAAATGTAATACTTTTATTTTATTCGGCATGGATTTATTCAAGGGATTTTTGCAAAAGCCATAGCGCCCCTTCGATCTCCGTATTGATCACTTCACACTCCTCGTATTGGAGTAAAATATATGCTTCTATTTCTTCTTTCAATTCCGGTTTTTCAATAATTAATTCTTTTCCTCTATTTTCAATTACAAACAAATATTCATCATTAATTTGACGACTGATATCTGTGGTATTTATCTCCGTTATTAATTTATCACCGTAGGATGTTAATTCGCCGATTGTATTTTTATGATTTCTATAATGCTGATAACCTTTGCGATTTAAGGAATTCCTTGTTTGTAAATATCCGTCATCCACGATCATATAACCACCTTTTTTAACCTGTGACCTGAGTGTAGAAATAGTTTTTTTAAATGATCCGAAGATTCCCCCTAATGAAGCAAGGATAACCAGGTCGAAATGATGTTCCGTTTTTACATATTCCAAAATATCTTCCTGAACAAAATCACACAGAAAAGAAACTTTGTGTTCGGATGCTTTTGTTTGGGCATCCTTCAGGAATGGTTCCGACGCATCAATACCTGAAACTTTACATCCAAATCTGACTGCAAGTTGAACAGATGCAACTCCCTTACCACAACCCAGATCAAGTACTTTGGATTTGTGATGTAATCCAGTAATTGCTGCCGCATCAATGATAGGTTGCAATGCACATCCCAGTGCCCACATATCCTGAAGGAGATAAGGCATATAAGGAAGTATCCTTTTATTTGCTTCCAGCGAATCAGAGATGGATTGTTTGGTTTGTTCTGACATTTTTAATTAATTCTTCTGTTCCCAAAATTAATAATTTTCATTGTCAGGGAATTGCAAAAGTGAAAGAATTTTAAGAATTGAAAGATAATATTATTTCAGGCATTTGCCTGATTTATTCGTTTTGCCTTTTCCACTGCATTATTCCAAGAAATAGCAATACGATCCCGATACCTCCGTATATGAAATGCAGTAAATGTATACCCCTTATCATTAGCATTTGGGTTATTATCCAAATAGTGAGTGAGGCTCCAATAAATATGATATACAATGAATAAGATTTTATCCTTCGTATCACTAGAATTCCTGCTATCAGACTTCCAATACACAACACGAAGAACAGAGTTAAACCGGGAATCAGGAAGTTATGAAAAGGACTGTACTTAAGCATATCGAGAGGCATTTGTACATTGCGGCCGCTGGGATCTAAAATTAGAGCGCCACC
>Ga0255365_10404_pt1 | contig 11077 bp, 6 predicted proteins | sample ANMaggSeSYBR01J3_FD_182089 | JGI IMG/M metagenome (GOLD analysis project Ga0255365, IMG submission 182089) | Sediment cell enrichment communities from methane seep in Santa Monica Basin, California, United Staets - ANME aggregate JGI... | ecosystem: Environmental > Aquatic > Marine > Cold seeps >... | reverse complement strand
TTTGAACTTCCAACTACTGCAAGAGATGGGGAGTCAGTGTTTAATATATAAGCATTACCAAGGCAATTTGCAGATGTAAATCTTAACGAGCTGCAACAAAATAAATTGTAAAATAGTGCTTGGGGATGTTTATCTCGTACTTGAGTGTTTGATGCAGTTCCGCCAGTATGGAAATAATGTTTTGTAGATCCAGAGTGACATGATAAATGAATAAATTCATAATTTCCAGTTAGTCGCGTGTTAATATAATCATTGCGATTAACACCTGTTGTAATGTTCATCCATTGATAAACTGGATATGCATAAGATATATCATTAAGATGAGATGGTGATTCACTCCAATCATGATCAATATAGGTACTCCACAATACACTGATGGTACAGATGATTGGATAACTTCTGCGACATCTATTACCCTTACATCTGAAGACAATATTGGTGGAATCGGAGTTAAAGAAATTCATTATAAATATGACTCTGGATCTGATTGGACAATTACACAGGGAGATACAGTAACTTTTACCATACCTGATGAATGCAATCATGAGATGCAATTTTTTGCAAAGGATGACCTTGGGAATCAAGAAATAATAGAGAGTGTATTGGTAAATGTAGATAATACACCACCAACTACTACACCGGTTTATGGTTTACCATATTATAGTGATGGAATAGATGAATATATTACTCCATGGACACCAATTACTTTATCTTCAGTTGACGGAGGATTATGCCCTTGTGGTGTAAATGAAAGTTGGTACTCGATAAACGGAGGAGCTTTTGGACTTTACTCTGTTGGATTTATTATTCCAGATGAATGTTCACATACTTTGTCTTATTATAGTAATGATAATCTTGGTAATACAGAAACAACTGTTGTTAAAACACTTATCGTAGATGGAACGCCACCAGAGATAACATTAAAGGATGATCCTATTGTTCTTTGGCCGCCAAACCATAAATATCACACTATTGAACTATCTGATTTCATAGAGTCCGTTGAGGATAATAAATTTGGAGATCTATTTGCCGATGTGATTATTACAAATATTACGAGTGATGAACCTGAAAATGGAAAAGGCGATGGTAATACATTAAATGACATTGACATAGTTGATGCGCAAACAGTTAAACTGAGAGCAGAAAGACAAGGTGGTAAAGATGGTAGGGTTTATACGATCAATTTCAAAGTCTCAGATCCATTGGGAAATACAGCATCAGCCTCTTTCAAGATCCATGTACCAATTAATAATACGACAGAAGCCGTTGATTCCACAGCAAATAATGAAGGATATATAATATATTATCCATAAACAATATAATCAGTAAAATTAAAAACATGGTTGGAAATAGAAAAACCAGAAATTCAGCCATAGGGCATTTTTACCCGCTGGTAATATTTACCGAGAAAGGAAAGAAGAGAAGTGTTTAGGTTCCTGTTCTCTTCAAAGTACACGGTTGATATGCATACATCCAGTATCCACGACCAGGAGCAAAATCATTGCTTAACTCATACAACTGGTTTGTACAATTCCAACCGTAGATAAATCCAAGTATAATTTCATTAGATACTGCTTCATCCCATGTATAATTGATATTATTGTATGTAATATTTATACTTGTTTTTGGAATAGTCGTGTTGTACGGCGAACCCATGATTGACCAGTCGTCTTCTAGATTTGTTATGTCTCCAGTTCCAACTTCCCTACTATAAACTAAAAGCTCACAATCATAATAAGCCCATATCCAGTAACCATAACCAGGTTCAAGAGAATCACTAAAGTCATACGACTGATTTGTTCTATTGTAATCATATAGGTATCCTAGTATAACACCTTCAGAAACCGCTTCACTCCAATTATATTCAACACTGTTGTTTCTGACTATAACATCTGCCGTAGATATGGATTCGTAACATGGTATTGAGATAATGTTCCAATTGCTCCTTAGTAAAATTACATCATAAATTGTGATTACTTTTTTATGGGAACCAGTTGCTCCATCATCATCTGTTACCGTTAGATTCGTCATGTAATTTCCGCACCTTGAGTATTGGTGTGTTGGATTCTGATCGTAGCTAATGTTTCCATCATCGAAATCCCATGTCCAGTTGACAATAGTTCCATCACTATCACCAGAGCTATCAGTGAAGTTAATTATATCTAAATCAGTTGGATTTAATGGACTCCATGAAAAATCAGCTGTGGGTGGGCTGTTAATTTTAAAGTCGTAAATCATTGATGTATTTTCGTTACCACCTGTATCATTTGCCCAAATAAAGTAATAATACGTTCCAACAACCGAATAACTCTTGTTGTAGTAGCTTTCTTCATCCATCGAGATATTAACTGGATCGAAACCAACAGGGCCAGTAATACTCACATTAACAGCATCCACTTCAACATTATCAGTTACCGTACAAGTGATATTGATGTATCCACCTTGAGATGTCAAATATGGGGTAGCCAAAACATCAGTTATCTCTGGGGGTATGTCATCATCTGATATTTCTACGTCTCCAATATTATAAAATAAATCAGGAAGTTGAATATTATTATATGTGGTTTTAATCCAACTACTATCACGAGCAATTCTACTTATTCTTGCTTCATCAATCCATCCACGCCAACCATTTCCACCATTATTTTGATTTCCTATAGTAAGATTATCATAATTGTTAACTATCGATGATGCAAATTCTCCTGTCCAGTTTGCTTCAATATCTCCGTTTTTATAGGCAATTCCATCACCTGAATCATAGGAAACAGCTAGATAAAACCATTCACCTGTATTCCAATTTCCACCGCTGGAATAATCATTGTTATTTATAACTAAGCGTATCATTTCATTTGTATTCTGTCTTAGATATAAACACCAATCATTAGCATTCCAGTCTGTACCTTCCATAAGTGCTCTAATATAATTTTGCGAATCTGAAGGATCTCTGTATAACCATATTTCAGCTGTTAATCCATTTGATACCTGCCCAAAATTTGAAACATCGATTCGATGATCGCCCCAATATTTTCTACCTGCACCTATTTTCGCGGAGGCATTGTATGTTGTACCATTATTTACACCATGATTATTATTAGATGTTGAGTCCTGCACGATATTTCCTGTTTCATTAAAATGCCAAACCCCAAGATAATCAGAATTCCATACTTCTGAGGAGTTCTCCTGATTTTCAACAATTTGATTACCATAATAAAGATAGAGAACTGTATCTTTTTTTGATGACAAACTGGTGACATTTACCCATACTATCAGATTACCACTATCATTATTATAAAACTCAATTTCATGATTAAGTGTTGTACCAGAATAATTTATAAACACAATGTCATCACCATTGGATTGAGCGTAAATAGAGACATGACTGTCAGTAAACTCAATAAGAACAGGGAAATTAGTCATATCTTCCATGACCATTGAATGACTAATAACAATCTCCTTACGGTATAACCAACCCATATTCCACCAAACTGCAGGTTCAAATTCTGTAGTAAAAATAAAGGTTTCATTTGCCCAGGAGTTTCCATCAGATACATTTACAAACCAGGTGTACATCGTTCCATATGAAAGATCAGAAACCATAATATTATATGAACCATTATACACATTACTATAAGTATCTGATCCGATATCAGGAATGGTTGTCACATGGAATTCCATAGATTCACCTTCCAAATCAGAAAGATTAAAACCTAACTCTAACAGTGACAACGGCACACCAGAAGCATCATTCAAAGGCACTGGATCAGACAATACTGGCGGGTCATTTATCTCCGTTGTAAAACTAAAAGTCTTATTAGTCCAATAAGAACCATCTGTGACGTTCACAAACCATGTATAAGTCGTCGCATAATTTAGACCAGAAACATTAATTGAAAACGTGCCATTAGACACATTACTTCCTGATTCAGAGCCAATATTTGGTATAGTTGTTACCATATAATTCATCTTATTACCTTGTGGATCTGACAGATTGAAACTGAGATGGGAAATTGAAATGATAATATCTATTGCATCATCAGATGGATAAGGATCAAAAACAATAGGATTATTTGATATTGTTGTAAAACTATATGTGTGATTCGTCCAATTACCGCTCCAATTTGGGTCAGTTACGTTTACACTCCACCAATATCTTGTAAGATAATTATTCATATCTGATGTATTATAACAATATAATGTTGCATTATTGACACTTAGATTACTACTTATTGTATTCCAGTTCCCAGATGCATTTGTCCGAAAAAATACATTCATTGTATCATTTTGGTGGTCAATTACTTGGATAGAAAGTACTGGTTTAACGCTGATATTGGTAGCTCCATCCCCGGGATTCTCATTTATAATTATTGGTTTATCGGGCGGAGGACCTACACTTACGTGGGTAATTGAACTATACCACCAGAGTTGTCCATTTATTTCTTCAAGTCCATCTGTTCCGCTTAATGATTCATAAAACGATGCATTTGTTCTCTCCTCTATCATTCTTAGATATGAGTTTTCCCCATAATAATCAGGACGAAGCACATTATCATATACTTGATCAACCATGGCCTTTGCTACTACATAATAATCACCAGGTTCATTGAAAGTTAAATCCTCACTATATGTTACACTATAAACCTGCCCATCTTCTGCATTATCCCAGCCGGTACCACCATAATAATCTCCTGCATAGGTATCGTAATCACTTGTCATAATATCCGGGTTATTGATTGGATCAGAATTCTCTCCATATTGCAGATAGGTATGATCTACTACAAGACTACCGTTCACCTGCCATTTAAAAGTCAATGTATCAAATAAATTAATCTCAATATAATCCTCGGAAGCATTACCAATCCACTGAACATAAGGTTGTGATATATCAGTCAAAAACAGAAATAAACGGCGGATCTCAGTTCCAAAACGATCAATTGTATCATTACCAAATGTACTTTCAGCTGGATCACCATTACCATGTGCTTCTGGATCCCAAGTAAGGATTCCTGAACCAGGATGCGGCCCTATATCAACATAAGGATCTTCTAAAGGATGTGTAAGATTATCACTACCATAACCCCAACTTGTTAGAACCCCTGGTCCACCATATCCCATAGAGTAAGAACTACCAACCTCCTCGCTACCAATATCACCACCATAATCACCGATATAATCACCAAGTCTTAGACCAGATGCGTCAAAATAATAAAAATCAGATGGTACATGACCATGTGACCTACCTGTTATAGGACTTATACCTGTTATTGATGGATGTTCCTGTTGCCATGGATATAGCAGTTTCCTTGTTCCACAATGATACCAGGTGGCTGTTCTTAATGTATGATTATTCACAAATCGCATAAGAGTCTGACCATTAACACTTGCAAATGGTCCATATGATGCATCATGATCTCCTTCACGGTTAAGATCACGGCCAAGGTAATCTCCTCTTGTATTACGATCAAAACCATCTGGGTTATGAAATATGTCTATGTATATTTCACGGTTATCTAACAACCATGCAAGGTATTCCCGTTCCTCGCAATCATAATCCGGGTGAAATGCATGACGCATCATCCAATCAAGAGCCCAATATAATCCAATTGCCCCGATTTTTTCATTACCATGAGGGCCACCAGAGAAAAAAACTTCTGGTTTATGAAAACCACTAGATTCATTTGTAACTCGCACATAATAAAGATCATAATTGCCTCCACCACTTTTTGGTATAATACCTGTATTATAGAGTTCATTTGCTTTGAAAACTTCAATATAATTTGGATAATTGGCTTCAAGAACAAGATACCAATTAACTAACTCTGAATAATTATTAGGTTTGATATACCAACCGTTATAAAAAGTTGATAAATTTTGTATATTAAATGAAACATTTGAACTCATTGCAGTGGCCCAGTTTCCGGCATTCTGTCCTCCATCACCATGGAATGATTCTTCGGTTAATATCAGTTGGGCGGAGTATTCTCCTAATTGCAAATGAATTCCACCAACAGGAAGACGTTCCCATTCACCGAATAAATCAACTGTTTGTGAAGGATAATCTGTATCATATGCAGGTAATGATATATTAGCATCAAAGGTACTCGATTTAAGCGGTCCATCGTCAACAGTTCGAGTTCTTTGGGAGGTTTTCCATAAAACATGATAACTGCTGTTTGCTTCAAAATTTAGAGTTGTGTTTCCATATTCATCGGTTAAAAAGTAATCAAAAACAAGGTATCCGGTATAGCGATATTTCAACCCAGTAGGACTTGTTACATTAGTAATGTTCTTCCTTGCATAATACAAAATATCATTCGGATTCGGAGAAGAACCATTTCCCTTATTGTTGAGGTTTTGTCCGTTTGACCATGCAGTACCATTCCATTCTTCCTGCCACCAACGTCCAGCAAGACCAATTAATTCATTAGAAGGTGTTCCAGATATACCACTTAGTTTTACCTGATATGCAAAATTAGGTTTTAGATTCGTAGCATTCAATGTACCATGGAAACTTTCACCGATTTCATCATATGTTAACATGACTGATGCTTGTGTATAGTTGTAACTATTACGATAACTGCTGCTATAAGATTGATTAGCCATATCTAACCAACGATAATCACCTGTTGGTAAGGTATGACCTGAATCAATATCTTCTAAGTTGACAGTGGTACCAAAAACATTGATTTCCATTGTGAAAACACTGAATATTATCACTCCTACAAACAAAACAATTACAGCTAAAACCAATGCTTTACTCAACATAATTTTCATAGGTTGCCTCCTCCAATATTAAAATTGCACATTTATAATATATTATCATATCTTAAATGTATGCTTAATGAGTGTTAACAATGACGTTTGTAGCGATCTAATACCAATTCCACACTTACATCCCCATAACTTTATCGTATATCTGCTTCAAATCCTCTTCAGACTGAGCATTATAGTGGCTTAAATCGACATCGCCCCTTGTTGAGTGTCCCATGAGGAGTTTTTTTATGGAAGTTGGACCTCCCCGTCGATCCCATTCCTGTGAAAAGTATTTCCTGAGTTGTTTGACTCGGATGGGTGCTGTTTTGAATTCCTTTTGGATGGTTCGTTTAGCAAACAGTTTTTTATCCAAGCATCCGTTATTAAAATAGGTTAAGTAGTCAGATAATACCCTTTGTGTTTGTTCCGTAAAGAATGAAATCCGGCTTTTCCCTGTTTTTGTTGTTTGTCCTTTTCCAGGGTTATGGTTAACGTAGATAATTCGGTTTGCTAGGTCTATATCATTGGACTGTAGTTGGTAGAGTTCTTTTGCCCGCATACCGGAGTCAATGCCAAGATGGATTAAAGCTTGTAATTGTAGTTGTCGATTACCACCTTTTAAAAATTCGATTGTTTCCCCGATATTGTCTGTAGTTATTCGTGTGGGTCTGTGTTCTGGTTCTTTTGGAGGCTGAATGTTATCAGCCCATTCAATATTAAGATAATTTAAAAATCTACGTACCTGATAGCATTGTTTACGAAAAGCACATATTGAGTATTGTTTTTGGATGGTGGCTATGTACGAGATTGTTCGGGTTTTGTCGGTATTCCAATCAACATAAGTTAAGTATTTTGTTAAAATGGAGTTGATGTCTCGTTTCCAGTTTTTTGATATGCCGCTGATTGCACGTAATTTCAGGTATTCCTTAAGGGTTGCAGGGCTTATTTTTTCCAGTACTTGAAAGCCGGTTCTCCGTGAGGGGAGCAGGAGTTCGAATCTCCTCCTCGGCGTTACATTCAAAAGAGCTAGATATTCTACTAGTTTTACTTCGAGGAAATAGCTTAGATTCATGCCAGCATTTTTAGCACGCTCCACAACATCGCTGTTTAAACGCAGTGTAACTTTTCTTCTGGACATAGGACGTATGACGTACGTACAAAAGAGCTATAGTGGTTTCGATTTTGGAATGGAAAGATGGAACATGAGGAAATGAAAAGTTCCTCCTCCGTCCATTTATTGCCGTAAGTGATATGTTCTGTAGTATATTTATAAAATTTCTTGCTGTAACGTTACAAATGTTACAATAAAATATATCCAGAAAATTTAAGTATTGATTTCGTATTATAATACATTAAAATGTAACGTATAATTTGGGGGAAAAGACATGAAAAAGAAAATAATTGGTATTTTGATTTGCACGCTGTTGATTGCAACTGCTTTACCCGCAGCAGGATCTATAGATGATGGGTTAAATCAAAAGGGAAATGATGCTGCATTAGGTCCAGATCTAGTTTATTCTCCTACATCTCATGATTTTGGTTATGTTGTAACAGGACAGACATATGAAACAACATTTGATATATGGAACGGTGGATCTGGAACAATGACATGGAATCTTGGAATCGTTCACACATGGATATCTCCCAATCCAACTTCTGGTAAATCCGATGGATATTGGGATAAGATTACTGTCACAGTAACGATTGATACAACTGGTTTATCCCCCGGAGATTATGAAGGATTCGTTAGCATATCAGCAAATGATGGGGGAGGTTTGCGTTACTTTAATATCTACTGCAAAGTGCGTCTAAATTCCCCTCCAAATACACCAACTATAACAGGTTCAACGTCAGGAAAAGCAGGAACAGAATATGAATATACAATTGGTACAACAGATCCAGATGGGGATAAAATTTCCTATTTTATTGATTGGGGGGATGGTACATACAGCGGTTGGACAAGGTGTCGAACATCTGGAATAAAATTCAATTCTTCCCATATTTGGGATGAGCAAGACAGTTATGAAATAAAAGTAAAAGCTATGGATACTCTAGGTGCAGAAAGCGACTGGGCTACTCTTGAAGTAAGTATGCCTAAAAACATAGCAGTCAACCCGTTATTCCTAAGGTTCCTGGAACAGCATTCGCATCTGTTCCCACTGCTAAGACAACTGTTGGGGTTATAACCAGCAAATCTTCTCCGTTCTTTAGTCTCATCATTGGAAGAAATTGCCTAGTAAAAAGTAGAATGTTTAACAATATAGCCTAAAAATGAACGGTAAGTTTTTGAAATACCTCCTGTTTCACAGATGTGTTAAAATGAAGATAGATCCTTGGAGTTCAACCACTTATCAAGACTATACGCGGCTTCGTGATGAATTTGGCATTGAAGAGTTCACAGAGGATTTGTGGAATGATTTACCAAATCCAAATAAACTAATTCGAAGGGGTGTCGTGTTTGGGCATCGTGGTTTCCAACTCATACATGATGCAGTAAAGAAAGGTAAACCATGGGCAGTACTTACAGGCCTTATGCCATCTGGAAAAATGCACTTGGGGCATAAGATGGTCATAGATGAAGTCATCTATTATCAAAGCATTGGGGCAGATATTTTCATTGCGGTGGCAGACATTGAGGCATTCGCAACACGAGGCTATACACTAGAAGAGACAGAGGAAATGGCATTGAATGAATACATACCAAATTATATTGCGCTTGGTTTAAAACCGGAGAAATGCCGCATCTATTTTCAATCCAAACATCAAGATGTGAAAGACCTTGCCTATATTTTAGGTAAGAAAGTAAATTGGTCTCAGATGATTGCCACCTATGGTTTCAATGGGTCAAGCAATATGACACATATCTTCTCACCATTGGTGCAAACAGGAGATATACTTCATGTACAACTCGAGAAATTTGGTGGAATCAGACCCACAATAGTCCCTGTTGGTGTAGATCAAGACCCCCATATACGATTGAGTAGAGATGTAGCACAATCTCATCGTCTGTATAACGTAACTGTGACTAGGGACAATAAGATAGGAGTTTTTGTAAAAGTAGATGAAAATATTGACAAACTACTTGACAACGTGGAAAAGGTCCTAAATGAGCTTAATTTCATCAGATTAAAACGCATCACTGACTATAAAGCGATATATATAGAAGATGCAAAAGAAACAGACATACAAAAAATAGATCTGAAGTTGGCTAGCACAGAACCGAAATTTGGAGGTTATGGATTTATTCAACCCTCAGCAACATTTCACCGATTTATAACAGGTTTAACTGGAGAAAAGATGTCGTCCTCAAAACCGGAAAGTGCTATTTTTCTCACAGATTCTCTAGAGGAAGCTACAAAGAAAATTATGCATGCTAAGACAGGAGGGGCAGTAACTCTGGAGGAACAGAAAAAGGAAGGTGGAAAGCCAGATGAATGCGTGGTATATGAGTTGTTTCTATATCATTTGATAGAGGACGACAAGGAACTGCAGGATATCTATCTCTCATGTAAAAATGGAGAGAAAATGTGTGGTAACTGTAAAAAATATGCTGCTCAGCTAATGGAAAAACTGCTGACAGATGTGCAAGAAAAAAGGAAAACATCACATGATAAAATAGAAGAATACCTATTATGAAATTTTTATGTTATCTATAAGAATCATACAAACCGTCATCCGTAGCCATCTTTTCAAATTTTGAATCGATTCGTTTTTGTTTTGTTGATAATGTGTTATGTAAATGAGTAAAAGAGTCCTTTGATGAAGATGCATGTCCTCTCATTGGCATACTGATACCCATATCTTCATTTTCACCTTTTATCGCGGAGTCAAATATGTCTTGTGGGTGTACGCCCTTCAGAATATTCTTTGAAATTTTTTTAATGTCGCCCTGTATTATTCCAAAATCACCGGCGTATTTGGATATGTCGGCTTCAATGTCTTCATCGACATGTCTTGCTATTTTCCCACCGATTCCCCTTACATCAAAAGGGTTTTTTTGATATTCTTTTAACAAGTATATGCCTGTGTTTGGATTGAAGATGTAGTAATCCCGCGATAACCGTTCTTTGTCTTTTCCAAAAACTGCTTTCCATCCTTTGGGGTGTTTCTTGGCATCTTGTATTACGTCATCTAGAAATTCTCTTCTTGATTTTATTTCCACTGGTATCAATCATGTTATTCTAAGTTTGGTATATAAGTATAATAGCTGATGTAGATAATTCACGAGCAATCATCAGCAGTCATCAAAAAAATTTGTCGGTTCTTGATCAAAAAAATAGTGTGTGGATTAAAAAAATTGATTAGATGTTGACCCAGATTATATCTA
>Ga0255365_10403_pt1 | contig 11091 bp, 8 predicted proteins | sample ANMaggSeSYBR01J3_FD_182089 | JGI IMG/M metagenome (GOLD analysis project Ga0255365, IMG submission 182089) | Sediment cell enrichment communities from methane seep in Santa Monica Basin, California, United Staets - ANME aggregate JGI... | ecosystem: Environmental > Aquatic > Marine > Cold seeps >... | reverse complement strand
AAAATAAAAAGACCTATCAGGTGAAAAAAATTAATTGCTTTTGGTGCAAATTCAAATACTGTTGTGTATTCCATAGCTATTAGTGCTCTAACTTGTTTTTAACCTGAACAAAAATAAAATAATTAATTAAAACTTGTGGGTTAATTGTACTTTTCAATTCAATTAATTCCAATTATATTTCAATATCATTTAATGGGTTTCATAAATTTTTTATGAAAATATTATACAAATTAGTGTGCATGGTAATACTTTACAGGTACATGGTGGTGGTAATTAATCGGACAAGTTTATAGTCGCAGACTGTATTTGTTAATTATTCATCCCAGTTGCAAATTCAGAGACTTTTAATCATAGAATACGTATAGGTTTTGTTGGGCACAGTTTTTTTATTCAAATTCTAATTTCATGTGCTTTCTTGTTGCTCCGATTTCCTCTCCATAGAGGTTTGATAGGTCAACGACAGCACCATACTCAATAAATATGTCGTAGAATTTTTCGTAGTCTTCTCCCCAGTAAATCATTGCACATGCCATAGGTGCACCTTTGCCTGTACCGGAACCATTTTCAAGGAATTTTAGTCTTGTGTCATACAGAAAACAAATGGCCCTTGCTTGTCCGAAAACACTCTGCTTCCAATGACCTGTATTTGTCGCTACTGGAACCAAAGCCAATATTTCAGAATTATATTTTTGGTGGGTTAAAGCACACTTTGTTAACCAATTTTTTATTGTTGTCCCTCTTTCTCTGTCAGCACCATATGGTGGGTTCATATAAATGGTCGGATAGTGCCAATCTTTTCTAAGTCCATCATTTTGTGGAAGCATAAATTCAGTTTCCGCATGAACTATGGAGTGTTCATTGGAGCAAGGGTCTAACGCAATTGAGCCACCAAAAAAACGCTTAATGGCTTTGATATATTTAAGGGGAGTTCCCCAGCTTTGATTTTGAGAATTTACTGTTCTTCCTGCACTCATAGTATTTCTTTCCAGTTTTTGGAACGTAACTCTACCAGTTCGTCCTTTAGTTCAGTAATTGTTTTTCCTTCTGGAGCAATAACGTTAAACCAACTTTCAATTTCATTCAATTTGTCAGAGAAGTATTTGAGCAAAACAGCGTCTGCTTCAAAATCCATCTTGACCTTTGTAAAAACATTTCGCTTTTTGTTAGCGATATAACTGCTTTTGAAGGCTTCTTGCACTTTGATATATTCCGGTGTTGGATTGAGCAATAGCTCATCAATGAATTGAGCCAGTCCATTATCAGTTAAAAAAATCAGCCAATCATACGATTGGGCTAAAACCTTCAATTCTTTGTTGTAATTTTCGGCAGTGAACCAATTTCCATGGTTACTGACAATGCCTACTGTTAGGATGAATTTTTGAAGTAATTCGGTGTCGTGAGAGCATATGATTTCCTCCATCAATTCAACATAAGGCTTTATGTAAGGTTTATTGTCTGACCGATAAATTATCCCGTATTTCTCGCCAGTATCAGTCCTGATTTTTTGCAAAGAGGATGCAGCTCTTGCAACGTATGCACCCTGTTTTGCTTTTTCAATTGTCTGAGGACCTTTTTTCATACCCTCCTCAACTCCGACCCTTTTACATTCAAATATTGCATACGGTTTTTGCATTTGCTCAAAGACAAATAATTCATGCTCTTGTTGTCCGGTAGTTTTAAAGCTGGTCAATAAAAATGAGTCGTTTGATTCGCCAATGGTACAAGCGTTACGAAGAACATTATGCGTGTCGAGAATATTGTTATTCTTTTTGTCAAACTTTGAAATATTGGTTTTTTGTTCTAAAGCCTTTAAAATCTTAGTCGCTGTAATTGAGTTACCGTCATTGAAAATCGTAACTTCATGTTCCTTAATTATCGGATGTAGAGAGTATTCAACGTTGTGCGATATATCTTCGTTTCCGTATTCAACAAGTCCTCTTTCTATTGAAGTCGAGTTATTGAATCCCCAAATTTTTAGGAGATAATAGGAAATGATTTCAACCATTGTCCCAAGTGCTCTGCCTGCCGCTTTTTTCTTGTCCTGCGTGTAGTGGAACACTTTTTCTGCAAGAGCGTTCTGTAATTTATCTACTGATTCGTATGCCATTTTTTTTACAAAGTTACTTATTCTGTCTTTATTTTTAAATTGTGCTCAACTTATTTTTAACCTGAACAAAAATAAAATAATTAATTAAAACTTGTGGGTTAATTGTACTTTTCAATTCAATTAATTCCAATTATATTTCAATATCATCTAATGGGTTTCACAAATTTTTTATGAAAATATTATACAAATTAGTGTGCATGGTAATACTTTACAGGTACATGGTGGAGGTATTTAATCGGACAAGTTCACAATCGCAGACTGTATTTATCAGTTATTCATCACAGTTGCAAACTGTGATGGGCAGGGTGATAGCCATTTAACTATAAAACCATCTCCTTCGCCTTTTCAAATGCCCTCACCAACCCATCCGGATTCTTTCCGCCGGCAGTTGCAAAATGCGGTTGCCCTCCCCCACCTCCGTTTATCTCCTTAGATATTTCACGGATAATATTACCTGCATGAAATTCTTTTTCTTTTACGAGATTTTCCGAGATCATCAAAACAAGTTGTGCTTTCCCTTCTTTTTCAGCGCCAAGAACAAGGAACAGATTTTCGACTTCTTTTTTTAATTTAAAGGCAAGGTCCCTCATGGTATCGGTATCCAAATCAACTTTTTGAGCAATGAAGCTGATACCGTTAATAATTTCGATGTTTTCTAACAAGTTGTTTTTTATATGTTGGGCTTTTTCATTATTGAGAACAGCAATTTGTTTTTGTAACTGGTTGTTTTGCTCAATAAGATTTTTCACTCCTTTAACAACATCTTTCTGGCTCTTGAAAATAGCTTTCAGTTCATCAACTATTTTTATTTGTTCATCAACATATTCTTCAGCTTTTGCAGCAGTAATAGCTTCAATCCTTCTGATTCCGGATGCTATAGCGCCTTCCGACATGATTTTAAAAAGACCTATCTGACCCGTTTCCGGCACATGTGTACCGCCGCACAACTCAACCGAAAAATTTTTGTCATAAATAATAACCCTTACATGTTCATCATATTTTTCTCCGAATAATGCAATAGCGCCCATTTCAAGGGCTTTTTCCATTTGTATATCCCTTTTCTCAGTTAATGGGATATTCTCCCGTATCTTTTCATTAACGATGGTTTCAATTTCTGAAATTTCTTCATCTGTAAGTTTTGAATAATGTGCAAAGTCGAATCGCAGGTGATTTTCATCTACAAATGAACCTTTTTGTTCCACATGTTCACCCAAAACTTTTCGCAGAGCTGCATGCATCAGATGAGTAGCGCTGTGATTGTTGGTTGTTAATTTCCTTTTTTGAGCATCAACAACCGCTTTGAATTTCCCGTTTAGATTGCCGGGTAATTTTTTCGTAATGTGAACTGTTTGGTCATGTTCCTTTTGTGTATCTTCAATAAATATCTTTCCATCTCCGTTTTCAAGGTAACCCCTGTCGCCAACCTGCCCTCCTGATTCGGCATAGAATGGTGTTTTGTTCAGAACGATTTGGTAAAATTCTTTTTTCTTTTCTTTTATTTTGCGATAGCGGACTATTTCAACTTCAGCTTCAAGATTTTCATATCCGACAAAAATAGTTTTATCGAAACCTTTCTCTAATATTACCCAGTCTTCGGTATCTTTCACTGCTGCCTGGCGCGAACGGCTCTTTTGCGCTTCCAGCCCTTTATTAAACCCATCCATATCAACATCCCATCCTTTTTCTTTTGCCATTAATTGAGTAAGGTCAATGGGAAAACCATAAGTATCGAATAACTCAAATGCAAAATTTCCGTCTATGATTTTTTTACCCGGATTTGACGAGATGTATTGTTCAAATTTTTTAATACCAAGCGACAAAGTACGAAGGAAAGCAAGCTCTTCTTCGGTTATAACTTTTCGTATCAGATCCTGTTGCGATTTGATTTCAGGAAAAACGTCCCCCATTTTTTCCACTAACACAGGCACTAAATCATTTATAAACGGTTCCTGCATATCGAGGAATGTATATCCGTAACGGACGGCTCTGCGGAGTATCCTTCTGATTACATAACCGGCTTTTATATTGGAAGGTAACTGTCCGTCGGCAATGGCAAAAACCACAGCCCGCAAATGGTCGGCTACCACCCTCATAGCAATATCCATTGCTTCGTTCTCACCATACTTTTTTCCTGTAATATTGCCGATTTCCGCAATGATACCCTGAAAAATATCAGTATCATAATTCGATTTCTTACCTTGAATAACCATTGTCAGCCGTTCGAATCCCATCCCTGTGTCAACATGTTTAGCGGGAAGTTGTTCGAGGGTTCCATCCGACTTACGGTTAAACTCGATAAAAACAAGATTCCATATTTCTATAACTTCAGGGTGGTCTTTATTTATCAATTCTCTTCCTTTTATTTTCTTTTTTTCCGAACCCTCCCTTATATCAATATGGATTTCGGAACACGGACCACACGGACCTGTTTCTCCCATCTCCCAGAAATTATCTTTTCTTGTCCCGAAAAGGATATTTTCCTCAGGTACAATTTTTTTCCAATAATTATACGCTTCAAGGTCTTTTGGCAGTCCATCCTGTTCATCTCCTTCAAAAACGGTTACATACAGATTTTCTTTATTTATCTTGAAAACAGCGGTAAAAAGTTCCCATGCCCATTCAATAGCCTCCTTTTTAAAGTAATCTCCAAACGACCAGTTACCAAGCATTTCAAACATTGTATGATGGTAAGTATCGTGCCCGACTTCCTCCAGGTCGTTATGCTTACCCGAAACGCGGAGGCATTTCTGCGTATTGGCAACACGAGGAGAAACAGGCTTTGAATTCCCGAGAAAAATATCCTTAAACCGGTTCATGCCCGCATTGGTGAACATCAGTGTAGGATCATTTTTTACAACCATTGGCGCCGAAGGAACTATCTTATGTTGTTTTGATTTAAAGAAATCAATAAATGTTTGCCTTACCAGTTTGGAATCCATATTATTAACATTTATTAGTTAATTACTCGGTTCTTTAAAATTGCTAAATTAATTTATTTACTTATTTTTGCAGCCGTAAAAAATATTTTTTTGAAACTTCCTGATGGTTTTACCATATAAATAGTATATGCCAAAGGTTAAGTATAAGTTAAATAAAAAGTCGCTTCAGTATGAAGAGGTGAAAGTAACGCTGAAAGCAAAGTTACTGAAGGTCCTTTCTGTGGTAGCAACAGGAATGGTGTTTGCAGGGGTTGTTATCTTTTTTGCTTATACATTCCTCGACTCACCCAAAGAAAAAATGCAGAAGCGTGAAATTGCCCAATATAAATTACAAACCCGTCATTTTATCGATAGACTTGATCAGATAGAGACTGTACTTGCAGATATGGCTGACAGAGATGACAATATATACCGTGTGGTCCTTGAAGCGGAACCTGTGCCAGGCGCAATCAGGAAAGCAGGTTTTGGCGGTACCGACAGGTATTCAAAGCTAAAAGGTTATAAAAATTCAGACATCATCATTGAGACTACTAAAAAACTGGATAAGATAGTTAGCCAGCTTGTTGTACAATCCAAATCGTTTGACGAAGTTTACGAAATGGCTAAGAACAAAGAGGAAATGCTGGCATGTATTCCTGCTATCCAGCCTGTAAGCAATAAAAATCTGAAACGACTTTCCTCTTATTACGGTTACAGAACCGATCCTATTTACAAGGTGAGGAAATTTCATCCGGGAATTGATTTTTCGGCGCCAATAGGAACTAAAATTTATGCAACGGGTAATGGGGTTGTGAAGGATGTTCGTCGTTCAAGAAGAGGTTACGGTAACCGCTTGTTGATCGATCATGGTTATGGCTATGAAACCATGTATGCCCATATTCATGAATTTAAAGTGAAGAAGGGTCAGAAAGTAAAAAGAGGACAGTTAATTGCTACTGTTGGAAACACCGGAAAATCAACCGCACCTCATCTTCATTACGAAGTTAGGAGAAACGGGAAAAAAATTAATCCTATTTATTATTTCTTTAATGATCTTACACCGGAAGAATACGAAACTGTTCTTGAACTTTCTACTCGTCCTACACAAGCACTGGACTAATGCCTCTCTATAATTCAAAACCCGGTAAGCTCTTTTATCCAATTGGCGAAGTTGCCCGGATGTTTAATGTAAACACTTCTCTTATCCGTTTCTGGGAAAAGGAATTTGATATTATTAAACCTAAAAAAAACAAAAAGGGTAACCGCCTGTTTTCCCAGGCAGATGTGAATAACTTTTTTATCATTTATCACCTTGTGAAAGAAAGAGGATATACACTTCAGGGCGCTAAAGAAAAACTCAGGCAAAACAAAGATGAAACTTTAAAAGATATTGAAATTGTGAAAACTCTAAAGAAACTGAAACAATTTCTCTTGGATATTGATCAAGACTTTTAGCCTTAATAATTCATCACGCAAAGACGCAGAGACGCAAAGATTTGAATTGAAACAATTTAATATCCATTCATCATCAGATACCCCTGAACATACTCTTCAATCCCTTCTTCCAGTTCATAAAAAGGTTCGCTAAAACCAATAGAACGTAACTTTCCCATTTTCGCTTCAGTTAAATACTGGTATTTATCTCTTATGTCTTCCGGCGTATGAATGAATTCTATATTTGGCTCCAGGTCCATCGATTTGAAAGTAGCATTGGCAAGGTCGAGAAATGTTCGGGCTTTACCGGTACCGAGATTATAAATACCCGAATCGTTATGACGTTTCATCAGGAAATATAACACATCCACCACATCTTTCACATAAATAAAATCACGTAGCTGCTTCCCATCTTCGAAATCAGTCCGGTGTGATCGGAAGAGCTTTACTTTTCCTGTTTTTTGAATTTGCTGAAATGCATGTAAAATCACCGAAGCCATTCTTGCTTTATGGTATTCGTTCGGACCGTAAACATTAAAAAACTTCATTCCCGCCCAGAACATCGGTTTGTCTTCCTGCTTTAATGCCCACTTATCAAATTCATTTTTTGATTCTCCGTAAGGATTCAGAGGTTTCAGCTTTTCTACTAAATCGTGATCATCGTTATAACCCTGCTCGCCCAAGCCATAAGTTGCAGCGGAAGATGCATAGATGAGCGGTATATCGTATTCAACGCATGAATTCCAAACGGATTTAGTATAGTTAAGGTTCAGCTTATTAAATACCTCAACATCAAACTCGGTTGTATCAGTTCGTGCGCCGATATGAAAAATGAATTCCACATCTTTATAATTTTTATTAAGCCAGTCAAAGAATTTATCCCTGTGAACCTTTTCCCTGAATGTTTTGTGTTCGATGTTTTTATTTTTTTGAGGATTTGAGAATTCATCAGTGATAACAATGTCTTTATAGCCTTTGTTATTAAGCTTATTAACCAAACAACTTCCGATAAATCCTGCCGCGCCAGTTACAATAATCATGATATTAGGTTTTAATAAAGATAAAAGTACAAAGATAAAAATAAAAAAAATCCCCTGACATAATAAAACATTGTCAGGGGATACAAAATAGCCTTAATTGACTTTAGTTAATAAATACCTTTTCGGTTTTAACAGCTTCTTTAGAAAATACTTTAACGATGTAATATCCTTTACCATGATTTACAGTTAGTTTGTTCAACTGATCAGGATTCAGGTTTTTAGAGATTATTTCTTTACCAATCATATCATAAACAACAACATTGCCCGGCACTTTCAATTGATAGTTTACATAAACCGTATTATCAAAAGCATAAATACTGACATTGTTTTCTGTTTCTGTCAGTTCTATGTCGGTATTATCAACATTAAAATGCAACACAAATCTATCTTCATCCAAACCTTCTTCTGCATTAAATGTATAAACCGGGTTTTCTCTCAGGTTTGTCATATTTCCTGTTAAATAATCTTCGAGGTACACACCGGTTGACAGATTGAAATTATCTAATCCCTCAACTTCAATTGTATATTCCATAGCCGCACCTGTTTTGAGACCTAATGGAATAACTTTATTTTCAGTGATCTCAGGGAAAAGATTAACAGCGAATTTTATATCATTGATATAAGAATACAATTGCGGCGCTGCTTCAATACCGAACAGCTTATAGGCATCATATTCGCTATCGAAATCTTCTGTTGCTTCATCCAGTGTGCCTATTGACATCCTGTCGTTATAACCGTTACCTGTAATGCTGAAATTAAGCATGTCAGGTATAATACTCTCCGATCCTTTATAAAAAGAATTAGATGTATGGCAACGTTCGCTGTTTGGAATAGTCATAGACGGGTTTGCAGCATTTGCCTTTACCCAGAAACCCTGTGTCGGTGGAATCTCACCATTTGGCAATGTATTAGAGATAGCAGGCAGATTATAGTTCCACGTTTTGTATTGCGTTCCATCATAAATATAAATCGTAGCATCAATATTTGATTTAGTCCATGAATTATTCCATTCAACTGCCGAAGGATAAGTATTACCTACAAGGCACCATCCGTCTCCTTTATTACTACCGCTATTGTAAGTTAAGTTAGATACTGTTTTATTACCGGTATTTAAAGTGCCTTCAAATGTTACATCCTGCGGGCTGCTGATACCGCTTGCTGACCATGCAAAGTATCCCTGTGTAACATTCAAAGGATCAGTAGTTGAAGTAATAAAGCTCCATGTGCTGTCCGGTTCGTTCCATTTCATAAGATAAATGCCTAAATAAACATTAGCTGTTGCAGCGGAAACAGGCGAAGATATCATGTGCCACTCATCCTGTGCAGGGATATGCTGTTCTACTTTTGCATAAGCCCCGGTAACTGTTGCAGCAGTTGTGCTCATTACCAAAGATGCCATGCCGGATGAAGATGCTTCTAATAAAAGCGTGTCGCTTAAAGTTAGATTTCCAGCCAGGGTAATGTATGAATCATCAGGTATTGTAAGTTTATAAGTACCTGTGCCTGTAAAGTCAACTTTCATATTTCCGAAAGTAGTTCTGTCGGCTGTGGTACTTTTTAGGGTCATATCGCCACCTCCACTAAAGGTCATGTAGCTTGTGGAGTTTCCTGTTATATAGCCTCCGCTGTTTGTTATTCCCTGTGGGAAGCCTGTGATGGCTATCCCTGTCAGAAATAAGATCAGGTAAAAGACTATGATTGTTTTTGTTTTCATGATTGTTTCCATTTTAAAATTATACAACATGATTAACAATTAACTTGATTTGTGGATTGAAACATATACCTGTGATGGTGTCCGATGGATATTTGCAGGCGCTTCCAAATTTGGTCCTATCCAAAGTGGTAACCCCATACCCCATAAATTTTGATATACCCATATTTCAATTTGCTCTCCCTGTTTTAAGTAAACAACATCACTTACATTAGGAGCTATATTATTCGGAAGGTCAGTAAACTCACCCATTGTATTATTGTCAGCCCCCTGGAGCTTATTACCCTGTGCATACATAAAAGTTACCCCTGTGTTATCGGTTTTAATAATTGCAATTGAAACGTATCCATATTGGTAAGGATTTGTTATTTCTCCTCCCTGATCAGGATCAATCAAACGGAAGTCACATCTTGAATTAACCTGGTAATAACCTTCTTCGGTAGCAGTAAAGAATGCTGCTGCAGGTCCACCACCGCCGGAATATGGAGGAGGTGTTGCAAGAGTAAACTCACCATGTTCATCATAAGATATATTATCGAAATCAACAGGAGTCCAGATATTAAAAGGTATTACCTGTCCAAGCCCTAAAGGAGCATTTGGGTTTTGACCTTGCCAGGCTCTTGCCCTGCTCTGATGATTGAAATCAATAATACCTGGTTGTGCATTTTCATTATGAATCTCCATCATTGTAGAAAGGTCAAGATAGTTTAATGGAGGAGTTAACATCGGTCCGTCACAAATTTTATAATTGTTATCGGTTCCTTGCTGTAAATCCTGAACAAGCCCAACAGCATAATTACGACCTGGAATAGCATAACCCACTGATGCATTTCCGGCGCCGGGCTGGTCAATCAGAAACTGTGGCATTATATTGCCAAAATTATCAAATAAATGAACATTTGTAGATGGAGCAAAAGCCATTGGAACTCCGATACCAATCCAACCTCCATTTAAATATGAATTACCATTTGCCAAAAGACGTATTCCGGCATTTCCGCCAGAGTATAGTTGCATAATACCATTGGCTCCGCCATTGTCGTTAATATCGGCGAGCATCAAATTCCCAACACCTGTAAAGTCCCAGATCTCAAGTTGACCGTCAACCCTTGAGTTAGAAATCACCCCTGGTCCTGCCTGATGTACATAAAATTTATAAGCTAATGGGTTAGTATTTGTACCTATTACAGCATTGTCTCCCGTGTTACTTAAATAAGTGTCAGTCCCACTTCTCGACCACAGGCTTCCGTAAGAAAGTTCTGTCCAGCTTGGTGTTCCTGATGTACCTGCATTGTAGAAGAAACTGTTTGAAGAAGTACTGTAATACAATAATCCGTTTGCCGGAGTAGAAGGTGCACTTGATAATCTTGGAACAAGCATACCAAGTGAAGTAGAATAAACATCCAACACTGCTGAAGCATCTGCTGTGTATGAAGCATCGCTAATGCATGTGTTTTGTGCATTTATAGTTCCTGTTAAAAGGAAAAATGCAATTACAATTGAAAGTAAGCCAAATTTTTTCATAACATTTAATTTTAAATTAGTGAATAAATCATTAAATTTTTAATTTGAACCAAAAGTACAACCTGAGAAAAGCGAAATCAAGTATGATTTATTTAGCGGCAGGCTTGAATGAGTGAAGTGCGATATCCGTTTATTTTACGGAGGGAATTTTTTGAAGTATCAGGGTAAATGAGGTTGACGCTATCGTTGTCATCCCGAACCAGGGGACAGGCACAAGCGTAAGAGTGAGTAATCCCCTGGCTATGATAGACTACCATTAGCAAATTGTAGCATGCAATAATCTGGGGATTCCTCGCTGCGCTCGGAATGACAACGAGGGTGATTCGCAATGACGAGTTGGGTTAAAGTTCCCGGACACCC
>Ga0255365_10402_pt1 | contig 11092 bp, 8 predicted proteins | sample ANMaggSeSYBR01J3_FD_182089 | JGI IMG/M metagenome (GOLD analysis project Ga0255365, IMG submission 182089) | Sediment cell enrichment communities from methane seep in Santa Monica Basin, California, United Staets - ANME aggregate JGI... | ecosystem: Environmental > Aquatic > Marine > Cold seeps >... | reverse complement strand
AGAAATAAAAAAAGAATATCCCTGTGCTGTTTTAATAGGGGAGGCTTGGATGCAGGGAATCAAATTCAATGAGCTCAGGACAATAAACATAAGATGGAAGTTCTTGAAATGGCTTTTTGGGGCATCTTCAGACAATCTATTAAAGGAGTACGTCTTAGAACTCGATGGAGTTCTAGATTTCAGATTACAGGAATTATTAAGGGAAAATATTGCCCGAGAAAGTACCAGTCAACCAAAAAAATTGCATGGGAAAGTTAAATGCCACTATCGAAAATATCCTGGCAATTATTTTCTACCTACCTTTCTTGATAACCATGATATGAACCGTTTCCTATTTGAATGTAAAAACAACAAAGAAAAACTCAAACAAGCGGCAACTATACAGTTTTCAATAGATCAACCAGCAACAATATACTATGGAACAGAGATAGGCATGAATCAGGAGAAATCGATGTGGGAATTCCCTGCGCATGGAGATTTGCAAGCAAGACAACCAATGAACTGGAAACAACAGGACGAAGAATTACTATCTTTTTACAAAAAACTCATAGGACAAAAAAGAGGTTTTCAAGCTTAGTATAAATACGATGAAAAATTAATCATTAATCAAGTTTTACACCTGTCAATTGCAATATATAGTACTTTTAATCATCCCATTTGTATGAATATAAACTAGAAGACATGTCACTATCTAAAATTGGAGGAACGGAAAATGATGACGTGGAGATATAAAATACGGGGGGCTAATAGTACTATAATCACTAGCAACTCTGAATATGCCGAACAGAAAAGCAAATTGGGATATGTTGTATTCTGCAAAAGAGAGAGCAATATCTATAGATTTAATCACTAGACTCACTTATGAACTTTGCAACTCTGGATTATCTAATTCTTTAATGCTTCATCCGATAAAATATAACAAAAAAGAAAAACAGGAGTAACAACTAAGGTACCACATCGACAAAGATTAAAAAGGGGGCTATATTAACAACGCTCGGGTGAATAATGTGGCAACTCCCTCAAAATACGTCAGACAACCAATAGTAAGCGTACTAGGTCACGTCGACCACGGAAAAACATCATTTTTAGATTTTATTAGAGGTTCCACTGTTGCGGCAAGAGAGTCAGGGGCAATAACTCAACATATAGGTGCAACAGAAGTGCCCATTGATGTAATCCATAATATTTGTGGGGCTTTATTGAAAGGAAAAAAGTTCACATTGCCTGGGTTATTGTTCATTGATACGCCAGGACACCATGCATTTACAACACTAAGAACGCGAGGAGGCTCACTGGCAGATTTAGCGGTGGTAATCGTCGATATAAATGACGGATTTAAACCCCAAACATATGAATCAATAAATATCTTAAAACGATACAAGACACCTTTCATAGTTGCTGCAAATAAAATAGATGCAATTTCAGGATGGCAAACAATCGATAATATAGCAAAAATAAGGATAGAGAAACAACGCCCTACCGTCAAAACCATATTTGAAGAAAAGATATATGATATGATCGGAACGCTTTTTGAAAACAAGTTGCAGTCCGATCTTTATTTTAACATTGCTGATTTCAGAAAAACTGTGGCAATTGTGCCGATATCTGCAAAGAAAGGTGAAGGAATACCAGAACTTCTTATGGCTCTTGTTGGACTGGCGCAGCGGTTTCTGGAGGACCAATTATGCATAGAAAGCGGTCCAGGTAAAGGAAGTGTTCTAGAAGTAAAGGAAGAAGTGGGACTTGGCACGACTATTGATGCTATCATTTATAATGGAACAATAACAAGCAACGACAAAATTGTAATTGGTACAAAAAGTGAACCCGTTGTAACAGGCATAAAAGCCCTTCTTAAACCAAAACCACTCGATGAAATACGTGATCCAAGAGAACGTTTTGATATCGTTAAGGAGGTTCATGCTGCGTGTGGTATCAAGATTTCTTCACCCAATCTGGAAAATGTAGTTCCTGGAGCACCAATAAGGGTGGTCAAGAATAATCTTGAAGAACTCATTGAAGAAATAAAAAGCCAAACAAAGATAGATTTCGAATTAGATGAACAAGGAATCATGATTAAGGCTGATACAATAGGATCGCTTGAGGCACTCATTAAAGAATCAAGAGATAAGGGTATCAATATACGGAAGGCAGAAATTGGTAATGTTTCAAAGAGAGATATTATAGAGGCTGCTGCAACAACAGATCCACTTAATAAACTCATCTTTGCTTTTAACATAAAAATACTTCCTGAGGCAAAGGATGAACTTGCAAATACTGATACCACTGTTTTCAATGAAAACGTCATCTATACAATAATGGAAAATTATGATGAGTGGGTAGAAAAGAAGAAAGCAGAGATTGAAAGAGAAAGAAGACAGGACTATATACATCCCGGTATGATTAAATTCCTACCTGAATATGTTTTCAGAGTTAGCCATCCTGCAGTTATAGGGGTGCGAGTACTGGCCGGTAGGATAAAAAATGGGACAAAACTGATGAAGGCTGATGGACGAATAATAGGTACGATTAAGGGTATGCAATCTGAGAATAAACCAGTTGAGGAAGCCATACAAGGGCAAGAAGTGGCTATATCAATAGAAGGAGTGACCGTTGGAAGACAGATCAAGGGGGAAGATATTTTCTATACTGATATTCCTGGGAACGATGCGAAAAAAATTCGAGACATGGATGTTTTGAATCTTGATGAAAAAGATGTTTTAAATAAAATTTTTGAGATAAAAAGAAAGACCGACAAATTTTGGGGTATGTAAATCTAATAAAAACCCTAATAAACATCTTCTCAATACGGGTAACTGATGGCATCAAATTCTATTAAATATATCAAAGAAGCAGAGAAAAATGCTATTCATTCTATAGAACTAGCAAAAGAAGATGCTGAAAAGATTATTGAAAAGGCAAAAGAAGATGCTGAAAACGAAAAACAAAACATTATACAATCCGCTCAAAAAAAATATAAGGAACTTTGCGAAAAGGCAGAAGCTGCTGCTAGCGCAGATATTGATAAAATAAGAGACAATGGCAATAAGGAAATTTCTATGATACAAGAGACGGCAGATGACAACATTTCGAAAGCCGTAGATCTGATCATAATGGAGATAGAAAAGGGGGAATAAACCATATTATTTCCAGCTCCAATGAAGAAGGTTTCATTAATTGTCCATCAAAGCTATGTAGAAGACGTTATAAAAAATCTCCACGAGACAGGCGTGGTAGAGATAATTGATGTATCTCGTGAAGAACCAACGATGTTGGAAGACATGGAAAAAGCATCCATGCATCCTGAGGCCGGTGTTTGCACAACTTATGAATTGAGATTATCTAGATTAATAGACATTTTGAATAGAATCAAATCTAAATCTAGTGGATTGAAAGCCATACTTAACCCACAGTTGCCTGAGATAAAAACTGTTGAAGATCGCTCTTTAGAAGAGATTTATTCATATGCTGAAGGAACTCTGGGTGAAATTGAAAAAAACATACTTAATAGTGAACAAAAGTTAAACGACTTAAAAGAACAGAAAGACCGGATTAATTTTTACGATCAACAGATCAATTATCTAGTAGATTTTGATATGGATGTTTCAGATATTGGGGAGTCGGACTATCTAATTATTAAAGCTGGCAGGACATCTGATTTATCAAATTTTAAGGTCGAAATTGATAAACTTGACAATGCAACAATATATTCTAAACAGTTCAATAGTGGCAAAAATCGGGAATGGGCGGTATTAATTGCCACTCATATTTCAGAAAGGGAAAGGATAGAAAAAATATGCAGAGATAACATTACAGAATTCGATTTGGGGGATTTGTCCGGTTGGCCCAAAGACGTTTTGAAATCTCTCAAAAAGGAGAAAACGGATATAGGTAAAGAAAAAAAACAGACAGTTTCACATTTACGTGTTTTCGCTGAAGAACAACTATCTGAGTTACTTGCTCTCAGAGAAGAAATAAAACTTGAAAGAGTGAGAAAAGAGATTTCTAAAAATTTTGCTAAGACAGATTCTACATATGTGGTAAATGGGTGGGTTTTGGAAAAAAATGAGAATAAGTTGGAAACTGCAATATCTGGCGTTTCAAAAGATCACGTGGTATGCAATTTTGAGACTCCCTCCGTCAATCCTGATGATCCCCCTACTTATCTTGAAACACCTAAGTGGGCAAAGTCCTTCAAAGGTCTCTTGAGCATGTTTGCAACTCCCAAATATAATGAACTGGATCCAACTATTATTATGGGTATTTTTTTCGTATTGTTTTTTGGTGTCATGCTTGGTGATGCTGGTTACGGTCTTACAATTCTATTTCTTTCACTATTTGGATATGTCAAGTTTTCAAAATATAGTGAAATGATAGGATCTTTTTCCTTTATGGGAATGTGGCTTGGTCTTACTACTACCATTGTAGGTCTTCTAACAAATAGTTTTTTTGGGGACTTCATTCCTCGCTTCATTTATGGAAATCCAGAAGTACCTTTATACAGCTTAACCGTTGCTGGAATACATTTGCCGGCTGAACCGCTAAAAGATCCACTTACAATCCTTTCAATTGCGTTGATTCTTGGACTTATCCACTTGAATGTTGGAATACTACTAGGTCTTTATCAATCCTATAAACGGAGAGATTTTAAAGAAATGCTTACGGAGCGTTTTTGTTGGATTCCATTACAACTTGGTGGTGGTCTGCTCATTGGGTATTTCATACTTGATTGGCAAATATCAACAACATTGATGTATGTATCTGGAATAATGGTTATAGTGGGGCTCATTCTACTTTTTATTAGCGCAGGCCCAATTGGATTTTTTGATATAACTGGTTATGTTGGTGATTGGCTTTCATATGCTCGTTTGCTGGCACTCGGTCTAGCAACAGCAGGCATGGCACTTGCATTTAACGTTGTTTCACAGCTCATTCCAAGCATGATTCCTGTGGTTGGAATAATACTACTTCCAATATTACTCATAATTTTACATATTGTAAATCTTGCATTACAAGCTTTAGGTGCGGGCGTTCATTCACTTCGGCTTCAATATGTGGAGTTTTTTAATCGGTTTTATGAAGGAGGTGGACATGAATTTGCCCCCTTTAGATTAAATAGAAAATATACTAGAATAGAAGAAGAAAAATAGATTAACAATGGAGGAAAAAACTATGATAAAAAAGAGAAAAGCAGCAATGATGGTACTGCTACTTGCAGCAATGTTTTTGTTTTCTGCAGGTATAGCAAGTGCCCAAGAAGGAGATGAGACAACTCAAAGTGACCAAAATAAAATGCTTGTGATACTAGGTTGTGCAATTGCCATAGGTATAACAGGAATATCATCTGCTATCGGGCTTGCACTTGCAGGATCTTCTGCAATAGCGGTAACTGCAGAAAAACCCAATTTATTTGGTAAATGTCTTGTATTGCAGGTACTTCCCATGACACAGTCAGTATATGGACTTCTAACAGCCATATTGCTGATGATGGGTGCAGGCCTGCTTGGTGGTGGGTCAGAAGTAGTCGTGGGTTCACTTGCTGGAATGGGCGCGGTCTGGATTGGTCTGGCAGTGGGACTTACAGGAATATCTGCCATAAACCAGGGAATGGTTGCATCATCTTCAATAAGTGCAGTAGGAAGAAACCCTGATGTTGCAGCAAGAGGTATTATATTTACAGTTATGCCTGAAACAATTGCTATCTTTGGACTTCTTGTTGGAATTCTACTTATGACTGGACTTGGACTCTTATAACGAAGTTAGATAAACATGACTGCAGAAAAAATCATTGAACGAATTAAGAAAGATTCAGAAAAAGAAATACAAGCAATACTGGAAGAAGCAGAGCGACAAGCATCTGGCATCATTAAAGATGCAAAAAAAGAAGCAGAGCACGAATATGAGAAAATGATTGCTGATGGCAATAGACACGGTGAAAATCTCAAAAAAATTCTAGTTTCAAAAGCAAGTCAGGATGCAAAAAGAGAGGCCATGAAAGCAAGAGAAAAAATAATTGAGGAATGTTTTACAAAGGCATATCAAAAATTATCGGAGCTTAGTGGGAAAGAATACAAGAAAATAGTTACTAATCTTACAGAAAAAGGACTAAAAAAACTCAGTGGAAGTTGTTTGGCAATTGTGTCTAAAGATAAAGACAAAGAAATTGCTAAAAACCTGGGTTTGAAAGTAACTGGTAATGTAGATGCTTCTGGTGGAATAATCCTTACGTCGGGTGATGGACAAATAACTCTTGACAATACATTTGATGGCATACTTGAAAGGAAAAAAGACAGAATACGGATAAAGGTGGGAAAGCTGCTTTTCTCATAAAAGACGGAGTAGATATATTTGTTTGAGATAATCTTTGATCCACATAATTACCCGTTCTGGGTTCTTGTCATCTCTGTAATAGCTGGAGCTGTATTGATTATCTCCCGTCCTTTTTCCACCTATCTCAAATTTGTCTATCCTAACGCAAAGTTTGAGGCTATGGGAAATCCATTCGTTTCGGAGAATGAACTCAGTCGGATGCTAGATAGTAAGAGTTTATCAGGTTTTAAGGAGTTACTGAACACATCAAAAGATTATAACATAAATGGCGAAAATACATATGATGTACAACAGTCTCTGGATGATGCATTTATTCAAACTGTAGAGATGATGCAGAAAGATAGTTCAAAGAAAATGAAAAATTTCTATGATGTGTATCTCGAGAAGATTGATATTCATCTAATTAAAAACGAGCTTAAAAATAGGTTAGAAGGGAAAAAAAGTGATGAAACAGTAATTAATCAGGCTGTTTTGGTAAACACAAAAAAATTGTTACAAAAAATCATGGAAGCTGAAAAGGAGGATTTACCTGAGATACTTAAAAGCTATGGTTTTGGCGAAGAAGTAATCCATGTTCTCTCTGATAAGAACGTTGATTTTTTAACAATTGATAATGTAATGGATACCTACATAATTAATAGATTTAAACGGGTAAAAGTACCATACAAATGTGAGCAAGCAAAACAGAAATTTGTCAAAAATATGATTGATATACGTAACATCAAGAATATTTTAAGAGCAAAGCAACTTGACTATGCAAAAGAATCATATGAAAAACTATTCCTTGGAGTGGGGCAAGAAATAGCATCTTGGAAATTTAAAGAGATGGCTGATGTAGATGAAATATCACAAGTAATTTCCAGTCTTGAAGGTACATCCTATTACGGTGTCTTGAAGGATGCTATAGAGCGTTATAACAAGGAAGAATCTGTGCAAGTCCTAGAAAATGCTCTTGATGGTCTTTTTTTGAAATTAGTTGCAGATATTTCCACACAGAATTACGTTAGTATTGGTCCTACTATCAGATTCATCGTTTCCAAAGAATTTGAGATAAGGAACTTAAAGATTATTGCAAAAGGCATAGGTGAGAATCTGCCATCTGAAATGATTAAAAGTTATCTAACTTGGGGGGCAAGCTGATGAAACTGGCTGCTCTCTGTGATAAGGACACTGCGGTTGGTCTACGACTTGCAGGCATACAAGAAATATACGTCTCTGAAGGTAATGAAGTTAAACTTTGGACTCAAATATCTGAAAGAGATGACATTGGAATTGTTTTTATAAATGAAAAAATTGCAGAAGATTTGGATAAAGATTTGAAAGAATACAGATTAAGAAATAATGTTCCTATCATCATAGAGATACCTGATAAGAAGGGACGTAGAAAGGATCATGTGGACTTTGTTTCACATTTGATAAAAAAAGCAGTTGGAGTTGAAATCAATAAATAAAGATAAATTTGGAGGCTGAAATAGATGTCTAAAAAATCACAAGAAGGAAAAATAGTCAGAATCTCAGGCCCAGTCATAGAAGCAGATAACATGCGTGGAGCGAAGATGTATGATGTGGTGAGAGTGGGAGACGAGAATCTTATCGGTGAAATCATTCGTTTGAATAGGGATGTTGCTACCATACAGGTATATGAGGATACAAATGGTTTAAAACCTGGAGAAAAAGTTATCTCTACAGACATGCCTCTTTCTGTTGAATTGGGCCCTGGACTTTTAACAAACATATATGACGGTATTCAAAGACCGTTACCTGCCATATATGAGAAAACTGGTGATTTTATTTCACGTGGTGTGGAAGCATATGCAATAGACAGAAAAAAGAAATGGCACTTCAAACCAGTTGCAAAGTCAGGTGATAAAGTAGGTGGTTGTGATGTCATCGGGGAAGTACAAGAAACCTCAATTATTGTTCATAAAATCATTGTTCCACCGGACTTAAAAGGTACAATTTCATCGGTTGAAAAAGAGGGTGACTATACAGTAGAAGATGATATTGCAGTAATTACAACAGACAAAGAAGATGTAAAACTTCAAATGCTTCAGAGATGGCCAGTTCGTAAACCCCGACCAGTAGCAAAAAAATATGATCCATCGTTGCCACTTATTACTGGACAACGTGTTATTGACACATTTTTCCCAGTTGCAAAAGGTGGCACAGCTGCAATACCCGGGGGATTTGGCACTGGAAAAACGGTTATGCTTCACCAGATTGCCAAATGGAGTGATGCCCAGGTTGTTGTCTATGTGGGTTGCGGTGAGCGTGGAAATGAAATGACTGATGTTCTGCGGGAGTTTCCAGAGTTAGTGGATCCAAAAACGGGTGAGCCTTTGATGAGTCGAACGGTTCTAATTGCCAATACTTCTAATATGCCCGTGGCTGCTAGGGATGCAAGTGTTTACACCGGTATAACGATAGCAGAATATTATCGGGATATGGGCTATGATGTTGCTCTTATGGCAGATAGTACTTCACGACTTGCGGAGGCAATGAGAGAAATATCGGGTCGACTTGAGGAGATGCCAGGAGAAGAAGGATACCCTGCATATCTTGCTTCACGACTTGCTGAATTCTATGAACGGGCCGGAAGAGTAAAACTACTTGGATCAAAAGACAAAGAGGGATCAGTGTCTGTTATAGGTGCTGTTTCTCCACCGGGGGGAGATTTCTCCGAACCGGTTGCTCAAAACACCTTGCGTATCGTTAAGGTATTTTGGGCACTTGATGCCGATCTTGCAGACAGAAGGCATTTTCCATCAATTAACTGGTTAAAATCATATTCTCTTCATCTTGATGAGGTGAATGGTTGGTGGAAAAAAGAAGTTGGCGAAGATTGGCTTAAACTCAGAAATAAGGCCATGGCACTACTTCAGAAAGAATCGGAACTTCAAGAAATCGTGAAACTTGTTGGGCCTGATGCACTTCCCTCAAAGGAAAGAGCTTTTCTTGAAAGTGCGAGAATGATACGAGAAGATTTTCTTCAGCAAAGCGCTTTCCATGAAGTTGATACATACTGTCCAAGTAGTAAACAATATGAGATGCTCCGACTTATGCTTAAGTTTTCAGATAAATTACAAGAAGCTGTTGATAAAAATGTACATATGGATGATATACTTTCCATGAAATCCCGCGAGAGTCTGGCCAGAATGAGTACTGTTCCAAATAAAGAATTTGAGATGAGATTCCAAACAGTGGAAAATGACTTTGAAAAGGAAATAGATTCTCTTATGAAAGGGGGTAAGTAAACATGAGTAACAAAGACATAGAATACACAACAGTGTCTGAAGTTGCTGGTCCTTTAATAATTGTTGAAGGTATAAAGGATGTTGCATACAATGAGGTTGTAAAAATTAAAACATCCTACGGCGAAGAGCGTACAGGTCAGGTTCTCGAGGCATTTTCAGATAAGGCTATTGTTCAGGTTTTTGAAGGAACAAAAGGACTTGACACCGACAAAACTTCGGCACGTTTTATCGGAGAAACTATGAAACTAGGTGTTGCAAAGGATATGCTTGGAAGAGTGTTTGATGGAACAGGAAATCCACTTGATGATGCGCCACCAATCATACCCGAGGATAGAAGAGATATTAATGGTAATCCAATAAATCCATATGCTAGAGAATATCCTCAGGAATTTATCCAGACTGGTATCTCAACTATAGATGGACTTAATACATTGGTTCGTGGACAAAAACTACCGATTTTTTCCGCTTCTGGACTCCCTCACAATGAACTTGCTGCCCAGATAGCAAGACAGGCAAAGGTTCTTGGAAAAGAGGAAAAATTTGCGGTGGTTTTTTGTGCAATGGGTATAACATCTGAAGAGGCAAATCTTTTCATAAGAGATTTCGAAAATACTGGTGCACTTGAAAGAACAGTTATGTTTCTAAATCTTGCAGATGATCCTACGATCGAGCGAGTCATCTTGCCACGTATGGCACTGACCTGTGCAGAATATCTTGCTTTTGACCTTGACATGCAGGTTCTTGTGATACTTACTGATCTGACAAACTATGCTGAAGCATTAAGAGAGATTGCAGCAGCAAGGGAAGAAGTTCCTGGAAGAAGAGGATATCCGGGATACATGTATACGGACCTTGCAACTATTTATGAGAGGGCAGGTAGAATTAAAGGTAAAAAAGGATCTATTACGCAAATACCAATGCTTACTATGCCTGATGATGATATTACTCATCCAATCCCCGATTTAACTGGTTATATAACGGAAGGACAGATTGTTTTAGAAAGGGGACTTCACAAAAAAGACATCTATCCACCTATAGCTGTTTTACCATGTCTGTCCCGTCTAATGGACAGAGGTATTGGAGATGGTAGGACTAGAGAGGACCACGCAGGTGTATCAAATCAGTTGTATGCTGCTTATTCCGAGGGATGTGATCTTAGAGATCTTGTGGCAATTGTGGGTGAAGATGCATTATCTGATAGAGATAGAAAATTTTTGAATTTCGCTTTAGAATTTGAAAAGAAATTTGTTTCACAAGATAATCATGAAGATAGAAGTATTGAACAAACGCTCTCTATTGGCTGGAAAAGAAGAGTAAGAGAAATGGGCGATCAAATACTTGATGGTGTAAACCCAACAAGAATGGAACTTCTTGAAATTCGGAAAAAACTTACGTTAGCCGAGAAGGGACACAAATTACTCGAGGAAAAACGTGATGCATTGGTTGAAAGATTTTTTGATGTAATCGAGAAAAGAAACAAGTTATCTAGTGAAATGGATGAAGAATTTGAG